>JACCDR010812431.1_pt1 | contig 108124 bp, 98 predicted proteins | sample 7446431 | NCBI WGS metagenome assembly JACCDR01 (sample SAMN15323443, study PRJNA562643) | freshwater metagenome | isolation source: river surface water | place: USA:Blue River Watershed | collected 2017-08-17
AATTTTAAGGTGGGGGGGGGTTAGTCAGTTTGATGCTCAAAGTGCGTTCCTGTTTTCTTTAGTTCCAGATAAATTGTATCAGTCATATTTTTGATATATAATTTATCACAAGTCCGGTTATTATGTATAGCTAATAAACATAATTCTTCCGTCTGAAATTCTTTCGGTACGAATTTTATAAAATATGGCCGTTTGTTTATCGCGGTTGTACATATTTCTAGAGTAAACATATCTTTCGGTAAATACTTTAATAAGTAAAACTCCCACGATAACGCATTTAACCACATATCGTACGTTGCGTTAGGAATGTACTGTATGGCCATGGGATTTTTTTTTTGAATGCATATTCGCAATATTCTTGATCTTTCCATAGCTCCGAATCTTTTACATCACAAAATCGCTCGACTTTGAATCCTTCAACTTTTGTATAGTCTCCGCTCGTGTAAACTTTATTTCTATATTCTTCTGGAATCGATACTTCTACTAATAAATATTTGTCGTCAATCCACGGAAAGCGTAAAGTTTCTTTTGTATATATATTAATACCGCCGGATACCCATCCGTCCTGTGATAAATTTATAGCAGAATAATATTCCTTACCCGGAGAAAGACCGCGAATCGCCGGATTACGGCCCCCGTAATACACGAGCGCATGCCAGCCGGTAGGTTCAATAGGGGTTTCGGAACGCGTCCATTCTATCATTTTGTTCAAGCTAAATATGTAGTGTAATATAAGCGATATATGTAATATACGTAATTAGTTTAATAAGTTTATCGGACGGATGTTACCAGACATGTTAAAGTTGGCAAGATGGCTGTGTTTATTGTACTTACTCAAAATTCCTGTCCATTCTTTTCTAAAACTTCTGATTTGGTTGGATCAAATTCAAACGCGTCCGGTCCTATCGGTTTGTCTTTCTTGGGGTATGCATTGCGTGGAACGAGGCCCTTAAATTCCTTTGTGTTTCTTTTTGATGAAATAAGGTACGTCTCTGACCAGTTATTTATACCGTAAAATATTGGAGCGGTAGGAAAGTATTGAAGTTTGCTTTTATGATCTTTGTATATCAATTCAAACAAATCGCCGGTATAACTAAGCTCATGCACGAAAGCCTTGTACACTAACAGATACATAAGAATACCGTATAAGTGCAAAACATGAAACTTATCTTTGGCGTTTTTCTCCGCTAAAATATAGGACGGATGCATGTCGAATATTTCATAACGAACCCCATTTTTGACCAGTTCGTATCGTTCCGGCAATTTATCTAGTAACGCGCGGTATTTCTTTTTTTCTTCCGGATTTATCATGGAAATTAAAGCTTCTGGCTCATAGGACATTATAGTGATCGCAGAGTCGGAAGGTATGCTAATTACCGCGTTTTCGTTTTCTATACTAAATCCCAAGTCGAATGGCAATTTAAATTCCTTTGTTTTGTATGCGAGTGCTGCAAGTCCGCCTAAACAGCCATTTTCCAAATATTTAAGAGGTACAACTTTTTTTTCTATTGGTTTAGGATTCTGTTTGGCTATAGGATAAAAATCTCCCAACATAACGAATCGCTTTACATCTTTAGGTAATCTTCCTCCAAAAAACGATTCCCTCGGCGGATTTTCGGCCATACAAACTATTGATTTAATTTGGTCTATCATCTGAAAATTCGGATGTACTACCCTAAATCCACCAAACTCAACGCTGTCAATTTTGGAATATAGTATTTGCGGAACATACGTCACATCCGCAATAGATATAAATTTGTACCGAACCCGTAATGTACTCGTATGTAATGCACCAATAACACTGATATCGTCGAATTTTTTTGCTAACATATTTCCCAATTCATACGCAGCTGTGTGGTAATCCGGTGTTATAAAATCGTAATCTATCTTATTTTTCGAATACAAAAATGAGCCCTTTTCTTTCAGGGCAAAATCTATCGCCATACCTCCTACTAGAATGCAATCGTTGCGCTTTATAAAATCTTCCACTATTTTGTAACATTCCTTCAAATCTTCATAGAAGAAGTTATTAAGGTCGTGGTGGTCCTCGATATTGTCGTAATATTCTTCCAAGGACTCTATTTTTTTATCAAATCGTTGCATTGTTTATATATTTTAAAAGAATAACTTATATGAATATACAATATGTCGAGTACTGATTTTTGGGCTAAAAAGTCGGAAACACACCGCTATTCTCAGGATGATCGCAGCAAACAAAAAAAATTCGAAAAAGAACTTACCGAACCGATAAATAAATTTTTGGACAGCGACCAAAAGTCTATGGTTGTAGGACAGTATGACCTTGAACTGGAACCTTGGCGAATTGCTGCCGTGGTCTCTTTTCGTAAGTTCGGTCTTAAAATATTAGAAAAACAACTGGATTCTGGACTCGTCGAACTGACAGTAGTGCGACAAAAAATGTCCAAAATTACGCTTGGTTGAAATATGTCAGTATATTACTTGCCGCTTTGTTTCCTAACCGGATAGTTTCCGTTTTTCGAATATTGGCTAAATCGTCCAAACAGACGGTTCCTGTCAAGATATCGCTCAAAGAAATGTTTTGTAGAATAATATACGCAGTATTTTTCGATATTAAAGGAATTACTGAAAGTAGCTTTATTTTTGTCTTAAGCGATGCTTCCGAATTGGAATCTATCAATTTCTTAGTTCCTTCTACGATTTTTTTTGCTTTAGTTAATCCGATGGAACTGCCGCTGGGGTATTTAATGTTCGCTATGTCAGATATTTCATATTGCCCGACGTACAATTTAGAGACTGTGATTTCGTTCTCCGCCAGGGTGGTTGCTGTCAGACTGCCTATTGCGGGTAGACATCGAAGTAGTTGATCATTGATGCTTTTTTTGACGCCCATATCGTTTTTAAGTTGATCTATCTCTTTTGGTCTGGCTGTAGAAATGTTCGCGGTGTGTATGGTCGACGTGTTTGCTGGGTGTATGTCTGGCGTGTTTGGCGTGTTTGCTGGTTGTGTATTCGCTATTTGTATTAGCGATGTGTCCTCTGCATTTTCGGTACTTATTTTTACATTTGTATTCCCGGTATTCTCTATATTAGACTTCGATGTGTTTGCGGATTTTGATGTTTTTTCCCTAGTTGTACCGATGGCTGTCTCTGCTTCACACGCGTCTATTTCTTTAAGCACTTCCGATAATGTTAGGTAATTGCTAGCTAATTCGAAAATACGCATAGCAGTATAGTCGGCATCTTTAGAATATACCATATGAATCCCATCCCTTATAGCTAAGTGGTCTAAATGAGCTCGTAGATTGCGAACAGGCAACCTTGCATACAATTTGGTCAGCGGCGGAGTTGCATTTCCTTCAATCAAATAAGCAATTTGACATCCGGTACGATTGCGCAATTCGATCAGCTTTTTTACGTTTTCTTTACGTCCATCACGGAAACTAGCTGATAGATCTTCCCAGGTTTTGCGTTCTATGATCATCAAAATATATCCTTTATAAGTAATCGCATAATCGCCGACTTCGATTCTTTGCATCTTATAGTCGATGGTTGTTTTTTTCGAATATTGTTCCAGGTAAGGCGCCACTGCCTTTTCCCTGTCATCCACGATTATTTCCATTATATTTATATCATACTTATATGTTAAATTAGTAAATTATTGTCTACACCATTTAATATAATACAAATGCCAATCGATTTGTATAGTAGTTTAAAAAGCGCATCACAATGGGCATTTGGTAGCCCACTATTAAATAACATATTAGGAAGCTCTATTTTTGTAGCTGCCATGGTTTCGGTACTGATGATTCTGTTGATCATGTTCATGTACCCGGCCAAAGCTGGAACTTCGGGATTTGTCATAGCAAAAATGTTCATATATATGTTTTTCGGTGCACTTATGGTGATTTTTCTACATGATGGAGTAATGAAACACATTTTCGAAGAGGAATATGCGGAAAAGGAGTCTGAAGATTTCATGCAAAATACCACAAGTCAAGGGCGTATTGCAGACCCGGCTTATGCCGATATGTACAAGCCAGTGTCGCCGATCATCAACCCGAACACTACGACTCCCGGTAGTTCTTTAAGTGCCACAAGCGCTCGGAATTCTCTAAGCGCAATTTCCTCTAATTCCCCGGGAGTAAGTTCCGCGAATTCAATTCCTCCAGTGCAGTTAGCACAAACAGAAACCGACGCTATCCTAGGAGGCGTAGAAATGAACGGCAAACTGCGAAATAAACCAAACAAAACCGCGCATCAAAATCCTTTTAAATGAATGGCGACGTCCAGTTTTGCTACATTTGTTACATTGGCTATATTCGCTAGGTTAAACCCCCAAGAATACTTTCAAACAGTATAAAGATATAACAATAGTAAAGATATACATATATTTAATAAAATGCACGTAAGCGCTCAACTACTGAGATCTTCCATTAAAGCTGTCGCCGAATTTTTTAATGACTTATGTACATATTTTTATCGGCAATTACCGGATAAAGTACGAGTGGCCATGTTTGTAACGTGGTTATGGGCTTTAGCTGGATTGTACATAAGCAAATTATTCGAGATGGTATTCCGCCTTATTTTAAAAATGCCCGATAATTGGTTCTGTACGGGTTTTAATCCGGAAGGCGCTAAGATTTTGTTTGCTAGCGACGGAAGAAAAGAAATAACTAACAAATTTAAATTATTTCTGAAATATTATTGGGAGAAGGACGATAAAGGTGGCAATTTTAGTTTTGCCAGTCTACAACGATTGTTGAATTGTTCTATGTTGTATTGTAGTTATTTACTAACTGAAAAAGATGCAGGGACAACGGTACATCCCGAAAAATTCTGGAAAAATGTAAATACCTTTTTCGCTGAAATGCAAGACGGAATTGTTCTGCGTAAAGATAACGAAAACAGCGGTTTAAAACATGTCCCGTTTGCGCAAATGCGCTTTGAACCGCCCACCTTCGGTGCCGATGCGAGGTCGCTTAGGGAAACTAACGACGAACTCAGGGATAATTTGCTAGCTTTACTCGAACCTAGAACTGTAGAAAGACTATCACGACTTCAATGATTTACCGTTGAAGTCGCTGCAGAATTCGGCAATTCGGAGTATCAAAATACCATAAATTTGTAATTTGATGGTTAGTAAAAATCAACACGTTACTTTTTTTAAAGGTAACCAACCTATTTAGTATATCTTTAATATTATATCTATGACTTCGGAAGACAAAACTATATACACGTCCGAAGGCGATCCAATACCCTGGTTAGCTAAAGACGTGTCAAATCATCTAGATAAAACCACACTAATATTCGGAGGTACTGGGTCAGGTAAAACTACAATTATAGAAGAAATTTTATATTTATTGAAAGATTACGTGCCAAATTTTCTTGTTATCGCGCCAAGGACCTCAGATACCGCGTATCGACAAAAATTACCGGATCGCTGTATAAAGGAAGATTTTACCAAGGAAAAACTACAAAAACTATGGAACCGACAATATTACGCTACTCAACTGTATAACACAGCAAATGACGCTGCCATTCTGGAATCTTTGTTTAAATTAGCACCGGACCGCGAATCTATCGTTATGCTAGAAGCCATTAAAAGAAAAGCGGCCGCTGTCATAAAGGCCGTCGAAAATTCTACCACGTTGGATTTTGGACAGAAGAAAACACAAAGGACTGCTATCGAAGAACTACACGCCAAAAAAATTAAAATGATACATAGAGATGCGATCAGAAAAAACAAGCATATTATTGGAAGAAATGAAGATCTGGATCCTCAGCAAAGAGTCGCACTAGATTACCTCGATTTTAATCCTAGATTATGTTTAATCATAGACGATTGCTCCGAAAAATTCCAAGTCTGGATGAAATTTTTCAAGAAAAGGGAGGTGAATCCATTCGAATCTATATTTTATAAAAATCGTTGGAATTATTTGACATTAATTTTTGCAGCGCATGACGATAAAATAGTCGATACGGAACTCAGGAAAAACTCCAGAGTTACCATATATACGAATAGTCAGTCGTTGGTTACTTCTATTCAAAGATCTGGTAACGGATATACACCTAAAGAGAAAAAACAAGCGCTCCGGTATGCTGCCAAAGTTTTTGGCGATGATGAAAAAGAAGTTAAATCCCATCAGAAATTGTGTTATGTCCGCGAAGATGTGCGGCCGTTCAAATATACAATAGCAAACTTATATCCAGAATTTACGCTTGCCTGCACTCCGATTCGAAATATGGTTTTAAAAATGCCAAAAAAAGAGGATAATCTGTCCACCAATCCATTTGTTAAAGAACTGTTCAAAAAAGAAAGAGTTCGGTTTTGAACACATCTAACGATATACACTCAAACATCTAAACATCTAACACGTCTAACGCTTTACTCAGACGAACTTTCTAATCCTACCAACAAAGCTTCCAAGGAATCAGTGTGGCGCAAATAATCGTAATATATTTTTTGAACAGCGTCTTGTTCATAATTTTTCATATCAATTCGTACCTTAAACGTCTGCAGAAACACATCGGCCAGATCCGAGTATTTACATTCAACCGGTAAATCATTAGGAACCGCACCGGAGGCCGTTTTAAGTGCCATTGCTTTTGATAGATCGGAAAGGTATTCTTCGTATTTTTTGCAATCGTATTCCGGAAATAATTTGGTGAAGTTTTCGTAATTAGCGACATCTAAAAATGCATGCATGGTAATGGCGGTTTCTTTATTCCACCCGGACTTGTGGCACTGCTCGATGATGTTGTTTTCATACCAAGTACGACGGATTTGCCGCAATAAAGAGCTTTCGATAAACAGATCGCTATGTTCGCCAGTTTGGTCGATATTTACGGACCGTAAGATGAATCCGTAACACACCTCTTTTTTGTCAAAATAATTTTGTAGAGCAGCACGAGACAATTTGTACAATTCGCGTAAATTGCCCACTGTACTGGGATGTAATTCTTGATTAGGTATAATTACGAGTGGTGATATATCGCTGGACCACAGATATTTCGGATCGGCGACGTCCAAACAAACAGACTGGATAAACCACAATCGATAAATATCGACTTCACCGCCCTCGCGAAACTTTTGCATACTTGGATGACGAAAACCAAAAGAGTAACAATTGCGAATATTCAACTGTGAAGTGAATGTTTCCCAGGTCAGACCAATTTTTTCTAAACATTCGCATATAATTTCGCGGTATGTCTTATCGGCGTTCCATTTAACATCGTCCATACTGTATCCACGAGCCGTAGAAATGTTCCATTTGTTATTGTAATAATACATATTAAAACAAGTGCCGTCTTGTGCCTTGTATACGTGATATAATCCTTGATGAAGGAATTTGTTTGACGCTTCGGTGTCGATGGTAAATCTCAGTGTTCTCGGAGGCACGGCTATTGGCTCCCACGAGTCTCGTTCTAATACTAGTCCGTTGCATTCCTGAATATATAAATTATTCATCGAATTTTTGGCGGTATGCAATGCACTAAAAATAACCAAATCTTCGTTATAAGAGGTCTTAATCCCCTTCTGATATAGTTCTCGGCGGGCCGTTTCGAATGAATCCTTCGATTTCATGAACAAACTCGTCGCTAAAGTTTTAGCAACCCCCGTACCGGATGGCTCAGGTGTGCTCAATAAAGCAGCATCGGGCAGGGTATTATTCAATAAAGTGGTGTCAGGTAAAACGACAGGGCTAGTAATGGGATCTTTTAAATCGGACATTTATATTATTATGACTTATATGTTTTATTACTTTAATACGTTTTCAAAATTGGAATTACCCTTGTATTCGGTAATGTTGCATTTTACATCAACCTCTTGTTTAGTAAAGTATAAAAGTAAGATTTACTGGACGATATTTATAAAAGTAAGATTTACTGGACGATATTTATAAAAGTAAGATTTATAAATAAAATAAGTACAATAAGTATATACTATTCAAATATGTCTAGAAGTCTTAACTTGCAAGGACAGTACGGTACGATTCCCTATGATGAATATCTCCGAAAAATACAGCAAACAAACATTAGAGAAGATCCAGACCAGTACGAAAAATACATACGTAGGCAGCTAGCCGATTTCCGACCGGACGACCCGTTTTTCGAATCAGACCAAACCAGAGATCCGAACGACCGCGGAAGCGGTTTTGGATCGAGGGAGAGACTATCTCTAAGGCATTCCGGCGCACGTAGCGAAGAAACCCCATATTTGCCAGATGGTACTTTTTTAGATCATGAATTTATGGAAAGAGACCCACGTGGAACTCAAAATACTCCGGATTTTGCATCGGCCCGTCGCCAGAGAGAAGCCCGTGGAAAATTCGTAAAATTTTACAATGATGACGATTATTCTGTACCGGAAACAGGTGTAAACCCAGTACAAATGGTTGCATTGATACGCGGTGCGCAGCAACAGTTTAAAGATCGATACAAAAACTTCGACGAATCTATGGATTCGTGGCATAACGGATCAGCGGCAAAACGCGGCAACAAAAGCCACGTGGCTATGGTTACGACTGACGGAACGATAATAAACTTAGCGGAAGCTACGCAATCCTTACGGGAAGATCCGGTTAATGTTTTGTCGAACAGAACGGCCGCCATGTTGCGCCATACCGCTGCAGATCACCGTGTTAAGACTTCTAAGTACGGTGTTGTTAGACCGACTCAAGATATGAATTATAACGCGTGGAATACAAATAGATACAACTCGTATCTGGACCATCAAATCCCCGTCGAGATTAATGGTCAAATGATTAATCGCAGTCTGGCAATGATGATTTTAGATCTGGAAGGGCAACGAGAAACTAAACAAATAGTTACGCATGGCACTGATTATGATGACTCTCAAGTCAATTTGTTGCGGGAAATGCAAATGAAAATAAATCCGGAAGATTTATACAAAATGATAATGATAGGATTAACATCCGCATCACAAAGCAAATCGGCCAATCAGGAATTTTTCGAAGGAAAACATGTTATTCGTAATACAGAGTTTAAGAAAAACGTTCGTAATTTATTAAATTCTGCAGACATAAATCACGATATAGCGGTATCCATGACGCAATCCAACAGAGAACTCGGGGTGCAAAAGAGCGGCGATTTACGACAAGCAGTAAAGAAAAGCGCTGCCGATTACGGACTATACAAGGAAGTCGGTAATCGACCAGCCAGTACTAGAATAACGAAAGATACTCTGTCGCGCGAAAGTTTAGATTTGCGACATATAGAATCGCAACGAGAAACAAAAAATTATGGCGGATTTAAACCCGTAAGCCCACAAAATATGCATACAGCCGTTGATTATGAGGCGTTTAAAAAGAACTCGAGACTTACGCAACATCGAGAAACTTCTGTTCGAAAGATGAAAGGTCAGGTTATAAGTGACACGGTCAACGATGCAGATATGAGCGAATTTAATTTACCAGGCGCGCGAGGGGCTCGTGATCCATCAGATTACAGCGGAAGAAAAACAAGCACTGATTATGGAGACATTTTACGTAAGGATTCCGAGGACGCGACTAATCTGCATGACACTTTGCTTTCCATGATTATGACGGGCTGATCGATCGTGGCTGTCCATAACTGTTCATAACTACTCAAAAAATAAATATGCGCATTGGATAAATGGCCCATGATCGGTCAATAATACAGATAAATGACCGTATCATAGAAAGAATCAAAGCATACTTCTGTATTGTAACATACATCGGTATTATATTTTTTATTGAAATCTATCATGGCTGCTTGAAACATCGCGTAATATTTAGAATTAAAACGCAAAACTCTAGTATCAACCGAGCTGTTAACGGCTATATTAGGATTAGCTTGGTATAAATGTTTATAAAGCAAATGCTCCAATTTGACATCCAGGCTCAAACATTTCAAATCCGAGCAAATGTCTTCAACAGAATTGTCTATTTCCATTGGTATTATTGGTATTATTATTATCAATAATAAATTTAATAGTAATAATGATCGTCTTTATAAGGGTTGTAAATAGTGTAATGTTCCGTATCATCATAATATTCTTCATAATCGGTAAACGATTCATTTGTCTCGCGACCACCAAGATCGGCAAAATCCAATTCCAGGCTATGTACGGAAGCTGCATCTTCCCGGTCGGTTTCTGTTGATTCCGGCAATTCGGCATAAACATAGGTGTCCGTTTCGTTTTCCCGGTCATCATCCGAGTATTCTTCTGTTTCGGTGTGATTTTTTTTCGATAATATGTCTGTGTGCGTTTCCAACCCAAGCAATGCTTTTGTTCCGATAGAGATTTCTTCTACCGGCATGCGCCACATTGGCGCGACATAAGCATCCTTATTAAGGTAAAAATCGATTACCATATCGCCTTCGCAAGGGCTCAGAACTACGTATAAATGATATTCGTTGCCCAAACTAAATTGATATTTATGTTTGTTAATAAAATTCACGGCCAAAAACGAGCCGCACGATTTGACATTTCTGGGATCGAGGACCCCGCGTTGGACCATCGTTAAAACTTGCTTCATAGCATATTTATCCGCATAAAATCTCGCGTATTCGAAGCCAAATGGCGATGTGGTGATTCCGTCGTAAATAAACATGGTGATAAAGGAGTAATTTCTATAATAGGGTGTGGTGGTTTATATTTGTGATAAAAAATTCAATTTTGCTATTTATTTCATTTATGCTTATTATTTGTTAGGGGGGGGGGTCAGCTTGGTATTTAATTAGGCCTGTCGGCTGGTTGGTATCTTCGTAAATTCCGGTATATTCGAGCATATACTAAACCACATTCGGTCGTTTTCTATTAATGTGTACCTGGATTGTAAATGTATACAGCTGAGTATATCTTTTCGCCGTTTGGCATGTTTTTGTCCTTTTAGTACTTGTTCAATTATTTTATATATAAAAAATGGATGGTACGGACAGTTAGGATCACTTTTGATATTAATATAAGTTTGAATGACCGTTCCAAAATACATGTATACAAGTTGCGTTTCATGTTCGGTCAGCTGAGCAGGTTCCCGCCCGGTTATCAGTTTACGTATCAATGGGACATGATTGTTGTATTCGGTTTTTTTTATTCTTTTGAGATACCCCCTTATTGTATCACAAGATATTTGATCCAGCCAAAGTTGATCACGCTTAATGCAAACCTTTATTTCATTCAATATTTCGGTCGGTATTTCTGTCATCTCTTTTGCTTGTATTCGTTCTAACCAACATTTTGCATGTTTGATAGGATCATACTTACCGTGTTTTGTTCTCTGTCCTTCTTGGTAGAAAAATTGTTCATCCTCAAATACAACACCCGACATTTTTTCCAATCGACCGCAGCTCTTACAAATATATTCGGCCGTTTTTTCTTCTATTTCGTATGGCACATTGCATTTAATGCAAACGTCCGCTTTAGTGTTAATGAAAGTCTCGTCCACTATGGACATTTCGTAATTTTTAATGCATTCCTTTAGTTTTTGGTCATCTGATTTGCATATTTTTTTAATTTTTTTACAAATAGCATAAATTCGGTCGAGTTCTCCGATTATGTTGTTTGAATGAAATGCCTTAATAAATTTTACGTGGGACGCTTTTTTTATATCCTCATCATTGGAATCATAAAAAGCGCTAAGTATTTTAACCGACTCCGATATATAGATATCTTTTAATTCGGCCGTTTTTTCTAATAAGTCATTTATCTGTTTAAGTAATTCAGCGTCCAAATCGTACGTTTGATAAATTTGTAATGCGCTTTCTACTGATTCGAATCTGATGTTTATATTGGCGCAAGTGTTATCTATGGTCGAAGTCATAAGAATTTTTAATATAAACTTGATGGGTGTGAAATAATATACTAACATTTTTCGCAATGTCTAACAGTGTTAAAAAACCAACAGTGAGATCAAAAAATATTAATGCGCCCAAATCGGATAAATCAAAATCGGGCACTCGTGCCCTTTCTACCGATGACCCCGCTACAAACGGTAATGTAACTGACACGGCAAATGATGCAGTTAGTGATAACGTGGGCGGGTCGCGAGATCAAGTATCCGATCAAGTCACTGGTCAAGTATCTAACAATACCGATATTGATGACAGTAAACTAACCACCGCCGAAAAAATAGACCGATATTTACAAACTTTGTCAAACTCCGATCTGTCGAATTTAGATCAGGAAAAAGTATTAGAAATGCGAAAAAAGTTGAATCCATACGGTCGCACAATCGCCGGTTCGAATAAATTTCTGAATTTTTCGATAACTCAAATCACGCACGAATATTGGAAGAAATTTTTGACAACCGCCTTGGTCGGATTCTTAAACAGAATGTGCGATGAATGGAAAGTACCAAACGGAGTTCCGGTAGTATCAGTATATGAATACTTGGATAATCCTAAATTACTGGACACCCCGGAACTTGCAATCGAAAAGAAAAATCAAGCGGTAATTAATGATTACGAATTCAACCGCAAACAAATGGAAAAAAGAATAATCGTAAAAGAATTCTTAGAAGAATTGGCACAATTTAATCCCGACGAACATGTACGATCGGCATACAGGCCTAATTATAAAGACAAGGACAGACCAATTCTGGATACTATGGCTGCCAGAATCGCCATCAACCATGCATGCAAAAAAGACGCCGATTTAAATGTCGACAGATTGCAACACGACGCCGCGAGAGGAATTAAAACAAAACGCGTAAAGAAAATTCTAAAAGGAAAGGACGGTAAAACACGCGAGGTTATTCGCGAAGTTCCAGTCGATTTGCCACCAACGACACCCGTAGCTGCCACGCCCCGAGATCCGCTAGATCCTGCTCATCCAAAGGATCCCAGTGTTTATTCTACTGTAACAAATATGATTCCACCCCACGACTTTTTCGGACGATTCAAGATGTATTATACGGAAAATTACGAAGAGCTCCGGGAGGCGGTTAAAGCACTTTACTGCGAAAATCCCGAATTTGAACTTGCTATTAATCCTTACGCGGTGCATGATACGAAAGAACAGGCAGAAGCTTTCAAAAAACAGCACGCTGACGAGGTCATTGCGGAAGTTTTCACTGTTGAAACCGGAAAATGGAACTTCTTTGATTCCTTCAAGAAACAACGAGAGTCAGTAAACTTCTACAATAAAAATACAATTATTTTGGAAGAAATGGTAAAACAAATCGAACGCGACGAACGATTAGGTCAAGATTTGATGGCGAAGAGAGTGGAAAAAGAAAAGAAAAAGAATATTATTGAAGCCGGACCTGACGCGGAAAACTTCAAAAAATGGGTAGAGGAAAACTCAGAACTCACAAAAATGGGTGCTAAACATATCGGTGATATGGCTGATGAGGAAACTCCGGAAAATGCTATCGAAGTGCCTGTATGGCGAATTGCTAAGGGTGGTTTAGAACTTACCAAAGACAAGTTTTATTCACAGGCCGAAGCTCCTTCCTTTGTTAAAGAAGCGCACGACGCTGCTAGGGCAGGTGTTGCACCGCCCGCTTTAGACGCCAGAGTGGATAATTTATAAAAAGCTAAAATTGACTAAACAACTAAATAACTGACCTGACAAAAAGCTAAAATTGATTAAATGACTAAACTGACAAAAAGCCAAACAACTAAACAGTCAAATTTCAAACAGCCAAAACTTTATTTTTTAATTCTCTAAATGATCACATAGTGTAAAATATATAAGAAACATTCCAAATGGTAGATTTTGATAGACCTGGCATTTTATTTTTAGCGGATTTCACTCCAGACCCAGGTCCGATTGAAGTACCTGAATCTATTCAATCTGCAAATTTCGACAAATATGTACCTTACGATTTTGGAATGCCTAATAAAGATCTAAATTGGAAATTAGCGCAGTTTTTAGAAAAAAACATTCTTACAAACTTAGCGCTGAATGAATCGCAAATGGATTGCATGGCCGAAATGCTCGACTGGAGCGTGATTTCAAAAAGAACTCTATCGGGCCCGTTTTATGTGAAACATAAGAATTTGATAGACTGGAAAATCTTTCTTCAGTGTAATCGTCCTGATGATGTGAAATCCTTAAAGGAGGTATATGACAAACTAGTAGAGAACCAATATTTATTTTTCAATCAAACAATGAAAAAAAAGTACTACACTATTGAATTTATTTCCGCATTTCCGAATTTGATAGATTGGAAATGGGCAGCAAAGAACGTCAAATTTGACGACACCAGTTTACTTAAGTTATGGGGTTATTTTAAAATTACCGATTTGTCTCGATATCAACACATAACAGAAAAGATAGCTAAAGAAAAACTGGAAATTATAGATTGGAATTTAGCAAGCAACAGACGTTTGTCCGACGGTGTGATTGACACCGCTCATAAATTCATAAATTGGAAAAAATTATGCAGAAAAAAGAAACTTTTGTCCGAACAAATGCTATTGAAATACGCCAAATATATAGATTGGCAGGCCGCATCTAAATACCAGGATTTATCGGCGTTTGTGATTCGGAAGTTTCATAGAAGACTAAACATGAAACATATAAGTTTACACCAAAATTTGCCGTTAGATTTGATAAAAGAGCTCGAGCCATCATTGGACTTTACATTATTATCAAAAAATAATCATTATAACAAAAGCGGTAAATTACGAATTATTATTCAAAAAGAAGAAGTATACGTGTTAGATTTGGCTGATAATAAACAACACCGAGTTACAGATAAATCGCAAAACTCGTCAGTAATCGCACGACCATGTGTTTATTATTTGGATAACGCAGAGTAAGTACCCGTAAGTACAATAAGCGTAAGTAGCGTGCCAGTAAGTACAATAAGCGTAAGTGGCGTGCTCACAAATACTACAAAATAACATGAATGACATAAATAACATAAATGGCACATCAGTAATGCGCGCGTCGTGCATGTCTGGATACTTTTTCCCGTACTTTTCAGCTGCGGTTAATTCCCAGGTTTAAATACGTTTGTGTATAATCTTTTCACAAGTACAAATAATTTTTTGAGGTCGGAATCCATGCGTTTAAGATCATTCTCCAAAGCGTCAACTTTTTGTCTCAGCATTTCTCCATCATTAAACAACATTTTACCACCTATTTGATTTAATATGTCGTCTTCTAAACTGACCGGTGGTTCATTATCGACGGACTGTTCCGGTTCTTCCGGTAGATCGATATTTTGTTTTTGAGGAGCGCGTTGCTCGTTTTTTGCGCCTGGTTTAGCTTTGACCTTCTTATTTTTGCCAGTATGCTTGAATATTTTAGAAATATTGGAAAACGGAACATTCCAAACGAACAGTCTTTTGTTCGCCACATTATAATTCGTCAAAACGAGAACTTTGTCTCCATCTGAATTATGCAAAATATTCTTTATTTTACCTCCTCCTGGTTTTAAGACGCCATTACCATCATAATATCTCACGTATGTACCGGTAGCAACATCAGTCAGCGCGTTTTTGTCTATTTCTATATAATTGTCCGACAGACTAGTAGAAACATTTTTCTTGACTAAACCGCCAGATATATCAGACGAGTTTTTGCCAGGCAAATCGGCAAGAATATTATCTAGAGAGAAAATATTAGTGCTGGACATAGTGCTGGACATTTTCTTATGAAATATATAAACTTCTAAATATACTTCCATAAGAAAATGAGCAAAAACCTCATTGCAACTTCGGAGAAATTTAACCAAGAACGTTCGTTCAACCAAAAATTAAATACCACTAACGAAATACCATATGAAGAACACTACAAATGGCATTTGAATTCATATACTAATGATTTGCCGAAACTCCGTTTACCTATCGATTATGACAAAGGTATGATGAAACGAATATATAACATCGCAACTATAAAATACGGTATGCCGCAAGGGGTATTTCCATGGGCATTTATAAATTTTAAGTTGCACGATACTATTAGCAGACAATCCGTGAATTATGCAACTTTGATATGCGAGCGAGCAGAAGACGTAGATTTGAGATCGCTACACGACGCACAAAAAATCGGCGACATAGCAATTATTAATTACAGTATATCTACCAGTTTGGTTTCGTGCGATGGCGAGTATCGGAATAAATTTTGTAGGTATGCCGATTATGTAAATTCCGAAAAAAAATATCCGGACATTTGGAATGAATTAGCAACCTATGTGGACAAGACCCAACATAAAAGATCTTGGATGACGACATACTCGATTTTTAGCGGAACAGACTCCCAAGATAATACAGCTTTAGTCAAATTTATACAGTTCTATCGATTAGACTCCAGATTTTTGTCTTTGGCTTTTTTCCACATAATATATAACGAATACACGGGTATTTCAGAATCTCATATGATTTCATCAGCAAGGGACATTTTTATGTCTAATATTAAGATGGATATCGAATTTATAAAAGAATTAATTAATAAATACGGGGAAGATCGTATAGAAAAATTTAGAGTAGACACAAGTTATGTCGTGCGTCCGTTACGCGGCGCGACATGGATCAGACATATACCGTTAGGATATAAAACAACCCCTCTAAATATTAAAGAAATACAGAATCCTCTAGATTTGAGATACAAACCCTGGAGGGAATATATAATATCCGCTCGTTGCAATGATTTGATAATTAATCAGATAACGCCGGGAGTACCTATAGCATTGGATTTTTTTATCATTAAAAACACAAATAAAGGTCTCTTCGACAATAAGTCACAATATGAGAGAATGAAAAATAGCGAATTAGCTAAGAGTATAATAGCTTCGTTAAAAGAAGCTCAAAGAAGCACCTACTTTGCGTCGAGCGATTTAGGTCAATTAAAAAACTCGAAACAAGCGATTCAATGGGTAAGCAACAAATTCAGAAAATTGCATGACAAAATAAACGATCCTATTGATTTTTCGGCGGAGGAAATTGTAATGTCAGATGTAGGTTTGTCGTTTCCAACCGAACATGTCGGAAGAACCATAAATGATACAGTCATGTTGATTAAAAAATCCAAAACATACGATGCTAAATTGGGACGACCGTTCTACAATTATGATATATTCGCAAAGCATATGTTTGAAATATGCTACAATTTGTTAGTTATTAATAAACATTTGAAAATTGTGCACGGAGATTTACATCTCAATAATGCAACTATCGGATTTTTATATCCGGGAGAAAGCACCCATAAAATAGTTTACAGGTTGGACCAAGATCATCAATATACGTTTTCTAATAATGGATATTTTTCGTTTTTGATAGACTTCAGCAGATCGTACATTAATACTGAAGATTATGAAGTATTAAGAAACAGCGAATTTCCGGATTTTATCAAGCTGGTAAATGATTATGATATGTTTCATCTGCGGGAATCGCAAAGTCTGTTATGGTGGTATTTGCAGCTATTTCCGAACAAAATTAAATACAAAGAAGAACTACTTGTCCTTTTTAAAAACCATTTTTATGCGGTATTCAAACTGATGACATGTATGGATTTATATATGTTTGTGACTAGACTATTGGCGCTATTGCAGCAACAAGACTTTCCGATCAATAAAAGATGTTTCGAACTTTTAGAAAAATTGCATAAAATGGCCGAGGCAGTTATCGCAACAGAAATGAATTTACTTATAAAAGACCCGACTAGGGCAGAAAAAATAATTTCGGAAGATTTTCCGATGGAAACTATAATTAAAAAATGCTTCGCCGAATATAATACGTTCGATTCGATCGGCAAAGATGATGTAGTTACGGATTTCTATTGTTTGGATAATAAATTAGACAAATCGTTAGGTCGGTATGAAACATTTCCGGATTCGTTGAAATATATGCGGTATTATACGCCAGACGGAAATACTAAAGATGACGACACTATAACTATATCGAGGAGGGAAGTTCGAGAAACGCACGAAAAAAGAAAAATTAGAGCGTTTCAGGACTTGAAATTTCTTTCTGCCCGCTATGACGACATAAATTGATACGTCTTAATGGGTCTCTGTGGTTCAGCGTACCGGTGGCGTAAATTTTGAATTTATACATTTATTACATAAATTATGTCCTGGAGAGAATACGGATTAGACCATATTAATATTGAGTCCGCGATAATGCAGACTATAGGAATTAGCGCGCTAATTTTATCGTTGGTTTATCGTATACCTCAGATATACGAAATATATAAAACGAAAAGAGGCGACGATATTAGTACTTATATGTTAATCATACAAAATGTTAGTTATTTACTATATATCGCTTATGGGGTATTTGTGCACGACTGGATTTATATCGCTTCGAGTGTACTGAGTTTTCTGCAAAACATATTAGTATATTTTATGAAAAAATACTATTACAACAAAAGACAATTGGCAGCTACCCAGCTCGGCGATTTATCGGTAGATCAATCAGACCAAAGAAGGGATGACTCGTACTAAAAATGATTAATGTCCTATTGGATAAACCACCATACCACACCATACCATCATTATAACACCACTATACCATCACTATACCATCACTATACCATCACTATACACCCACTCTCCGTATTTTTTTATACGACGTATTACAATCCTTTCAAAATAGCCGATTCAATGCTAGCGGTCGACAGTTTATTATTGATAGCGGAACGGACATCATCCGAACATAAATTTCCACTGGAAAGTGTCAAATATCCAAATACAGCAGGTAAATTAGCACCAACTTTAGAATATTTTGCTTGTGCGAAATCTTTCACTCCTTTTTTTAGTTTTGCGGATAATGTAGTCCATTGGGCTGGTTTAATAGGAAGTATCAAGTATTTGTCGCACAGAATTGGATCTAATCCTTTGACCTTAGATCGGATATAATCTGCCAATATAGCCGACGACCATCCGGTAACTTTAATTTCGGTCAGTGATGAATGATCACAATCTGTGTGACCGGACGGCTTGGTCTTGGCTCCTTTCGTGTCGGATGGACCGTGTTTTTTTGCAACAATTTCCAACAATGCGTCTAGTTTACCCTTGTCCAGCTTGGCATTCCCAACTATTCCGACGGTTAAATTGCTTTTGATGGCCTTAGCGGCAGCATCGGCGACATAATTGAAAGTTTCTTTGTCTACTGATCCACCCAACTGTTTGACACATCTCGAATACGCGGGGAACATTTTTGCTGGGTCTAATACTTTAATAGCTAATCCCAAAGATTTTCGAATGGCAGATCCGGTTCCTTTGACTTTCCAACTTAATCCAAGATGCCCGTTATGAGCTACACATTCGACCGCCCCGACCTTCGTTTTTAGCACCGCAAGAGGATCGCCGCACAATACCTGACGCACCGCCGAAGCCAATGCATGTGCTAATGCGGCTTCTTCAGATCCCTGTGGGAAACATTGACTAGAACACCCGGCTTGTCCGCATAATTTATTGAAAGCACATCCATTACATGAAATGGGGAAACATATTCCTACCGAGACGTCTCCTACCAGTTTAGTCGATTCTAAAAACAGACTGATACCTCCTTTTTTTGTTTCGATCATTAAGAAAATATATAATATTATACACATAATATTCCGATTGCAATATTACTCGCTATTATTCCGATTGCAATATTACTCGCTAATACGGTCGGCCAAACTATAATATGAGAGACGGTCATACAGTCTTTTTCGGCAGACAACGGTCGAGCATGCAGACACCGCGCGCCATTAAGTATGAAAATTGAATTTTTGTATAAACCTATACAATTACATTAAAATACCGTTATCAACAATGTCCGCATCTAACGTCACTAAGAAAAACACCACTGTCAAACCTAAAGCTACCGATAAAAAGTCTAATGTTACTAATAAACCAGATTCTAAATCGGACACTAAATCGGATTCTGTTGTCAAACGGGAAGCCGAAAAGTTACGTTTGGACGCGGCCGTTCAAAAAATCGCAAACGATGGTATTGTTACGGTTGTTGGTACGCTAATCAGCAATAGTAGTTTAGATAAATTCGGAAAAGCTGTCGAACTACATATATTGGAAACTATCAACATGCTCCAACACAATGAGGTTAAAAAACAGGGGGATTACAATCCGTACCCCAGAGATATGTATGTTTTATTAGAAGATAAACTGCATAGTACCGAGAAAAAGAAAAAACCAACCAAGGTCGGTGATACTACCAGAGTTTCAAGAAATACCATGTCTGCTACCGTATATCGTAAAGGGCTTGTGAACGGGGTCGATGAATCCGGTAACGACGCGGACAATGATGATGTTGCCGATACTGAGCATGATGACACAGCTAACGATACCAGTACAGTAGACGCCGATGAAACGCAAAAAGAAAAAGAACCAAAGAAGAAAAATATCACATCTTTAACAAAGGACGCCAAATATTACCTTTCCTTCATTGTTCTAAGATTTCTCGATGATTGCATTGCTCTGTTAAAAGCGACCAATACGAAGGATATTAAAGAGAAAAAAACATTCAATGCTTTAGTTTACAAAAATATCGCTGGTATTAGAAGCCCCCATACGGCTCGTTCTGTTATGGCGACGGTCCGCCGATTGGAAAAAACTGTTTCCAGCATGGATAGCAATAATCTCAGCAGCGAAATCACGGCTTTGGTGAAAAAAGACTGGATGACTCGAATCAATATTTTGAAACATATCACTAGTGATATCGAGGAGTATTTTAAATTACTCGGTTACGCGCTAGGCCAACAATTATGGGTTTCGAGAAAAACTATCAATCAACAAGCGATCGAATCTGCTGTAAGAACATTAGAAATTGGCAATGTAGAGTTCTTGATTTCGCAGAACGAAACTGATGAAAATGGTACGGACTGTGGATTAAGCAGTGGATTTTATCAAGACGCGCATTCGTACGTTTCCGCTCTGGCACCAAAACCGCCAAAGAAATCCAAAACGGACAGTAAAGCGGCAACTTCTGATAAAAAAGAATCTAGAAGTTCTTCTAAAAAGAAGAAGACTATCGTCGAGCCTACGGAAGATGCAACTGAAGACACCGCGGAAGATGCAACTGAAGACACGGTGGAAGAAGCAGCTGAAGAACCCGAATATGAAAATGACGAAGTAGAAGTCGAGGTAGAGGAGGAGGTCGAAGTTGAAGAAGAAGTGGACGCAGAAGAAGAACCCGAGCCTGTGGCTGTCGAGCCTAAAAACGGCAAACCATTAAGAAAATTAACTAAATCGGCTGCTAGTTCTTAAACGATCACACGTGTTAATTATGTAACTATACCATTTAGATATTTATTTTTTGTGTGTAAGTTAGTTATTTGTAAGTTAGTTATTTGTAAGTTAGTTAGGTATACGTTAGTTATTTGTAAGTTAGTTAGGTATACGTTAGTTATTTGTAAGTTAGTTATTTGTAAGTTAGTCGTTTTTTTGTTCAAAAAATTCACTCTAAATACAAGTACAACTTATTGTATAACCGCATAACGGAATGTGCGAACATTCTGCCTGTAAAGGAAACAGGTAGGGATTAGCGATGATCCTGTGTTGAAACGGTTAATATTATCCTGGCAGTCATATTTTCCTAGTACGACGCTAGCGGATATTAATCGAAAGATCTATGATTAATAAATCTAACTATCGGACATATCTCATACATTTGTCCTTAGATTTGTCGATCGATCGATTGATAGTTTTATTTTTTGCCGTAATAACTCAGGTGGATTTAAAACAAACTTAAACAGGGTTAAATAAAACTAGGTAAACTTAGGCAGGTTTAGATAAACTTGAGTAAACTTAACTGACCAGATTAGCCCAATGCTGTAACACTTCATTTTCACTCATATCCATTTCGAACCCCATAATGTTAATGTAACTTTGATTGATCGGCTGGATCAGCATGTCTTTATCATATAAGTCAAAATAATCCTCGTTGATCAACGGGGTCACGGGGGCCGATTCAATGTAAGCTACATACGTTTTTAAAGCAATACGTTTCTGTTGTGAAATCTGTTCTTTAAATCCGGATAATATTAGATAATATTTAGGAATGGATCCCCAAGGTGTTTTTAATATTTTTACAGATTTGAATTGTCCTATACAGAACAGCAGAAAAGTCACCATTGATGTGTAATACGAATGCCAATTTACCGGCAAACGCAAAACAACACTCGCGTCCATTGACAAATATTCGACAATTAATAACAGTTGTTTCATCAACTGATGCACCGAGTTAGATTTAATGTCGCATGTATATAAATCAATTGATTCCACCGGCATCGTTTCACTCAATTGTATGTTTATACTTGTTACAGTATTAGTATTGTATATGTCGCACGGTTTTCTAATTCCGTTCTTAAGGATACTTTTGTATTTTTCGGTTTTCCTAGCATCGCATCCGTACATATTCCATTTAGTTTTCGGATTATTTTTTCTAATCGCATAATACATGCCTTGAATTAACGAATCGCTCGATATACCTGCATGGAAGCTATTCAGAACGCCAGCAGGATTGATGTGAAATTTGGCCAAGTAATAACCCGTCAGAAAATCCGAATCCGCTGTTTTGCAATCTTGAATCATGGATGGTAATAACGCTTCTACGCCTTCAAATAAGTTTGAGGTGCGAGCAACAAATTTTGCGTCGGTTGGCATCGGTATTTGATATGTGTTTTTTATATGGGCCATGTTTTTTTTAAACATGAAATCTACGTCGACCGGTTCTACATCCAAATCGGACAAATCCGTAACGTACGGTTCAAATGGATCTAATCCGACAGATTCGGCTAATTCTTTTTTGTTCTTTTGTTCTTTAATTTCTTGTTCTTTTTTTAAGGCTCGTAGATTATCCTGGTAGGTTTTTTTGAATAAAGACATAGCAGGCTTGATCTGACGTATCGATATTTATGATATTAATTCTATTTTTCATTTTTCATAATATAATCTAGTTTGTTAACAATGGGAGTCGGAGTTTCATCAGAATCTACAACCGATATATACACTTCTAATATAGTCGAGGCTTTGTCAAAATCGATTCAGAACTGTTCCGGTAATACTATGATTAATCAAAAAGTGGTTATCCGCGGCAACTATAACGTCGTAAAGAACGTACGATTGGTACAAGGTATGAAGCTTTCGACCAATTGCGCACTGGATGATAAAAACGTTGCAGCTGCACAGCAAGCGGTAGAAAACGCGATTAAACAACAATCGGAAGCTCAAACAGTTGCATTGCTTGGGGCGTTGAGCAAAGCCGATTCTGAAACAAACACCAAAATACGTAATGAGGTTAAAGCAGTTATCAATCGCGAAACAATACAAAATATTGTGAATAATTTCAATACCATGCAGGAGTTCTACTTGGATGGTAATAGCAATATTGTTGAAGATATTACCATGGAGCAATCTATGGAAGTGTTGCATGCAAATTGTCTTGCCGCAGTCAGCAAAATATCATCAGTGCAGGACATTATGAATAAAACGAACCAGCTCGCTAAAAATACGCAAACAAATCCTATCAGCGAAGTAATCGGTTCTATAGGTAGTATATTTACAACGATAGGCGGCTTGTGGACTATAGTGATAATCGTAGCGCTCATTGTCGGAGGGTATATTATAATCAACGGGGGATTCATCGGAGCTCTGTTCGGAGGAGATACATCGCCGGATCCTCGTATAGCGGCAATGCAAGCACGGGCTCGGCAATTTGCGTACAAACCACCGAATTACCAACAACCTAACTTTTCGAATCCGGTAAATCAGCAGCCTAATTACCAACAACCTAACTTTTCGAATCCGGTAAATCAGCAGCCTACTTATCAGCAACCTAAGTATAGATTTGAGTAGAATCTTACTGGTCTATTTGCCTACTTACTGGTCTGTTTGCTTACTTACTGGTCTATTTGCCTACTTACTGGTCTGTTTGCTTACTTACTGGTCTATTCGCTTATTTACTGGTCTGTTTGCCTATCTAATTACTTTCGAAATCTTCTTTTTTCCTCCCGCAAATATAGATAATTGAATGGATTTAGAAAGTATACTACTTATAATAATTGCGTTGATCGCGTTTTACATAACGGTAAGTATACTAATCGACGTACACGGCAGATATAAAGCGCCGTCGATACCAAACGATCCGAAAAAAATAACCGGCGGAGACGAGCCCAAAGCCACTTCTAGACCCGACAATTTGGAAGTACCAATAGTGGACCCTTTCGGCAAAAACCATCGTATTAAACGGAGGCACTACGACGAGTACGATGACGCCGACCATCTAGTTGGAATAGATCATTCGGCTATCAAAACGTTCGATAATATTGTTGTGGATGGATATAATTTTATACATAGGTTTCGGGAAGATTTTTATGACGCGCAACGAAAATATATAAGCGTCAAGGAAACTCTCGCATACATAACGCAATCTGTCAAACTATTAACCAAACACTTCCCTGACAAAAACATATATTTCGTGCTGAAAGATCCGGAAAAAGAACAACAGGTAACGGAACTTTTAAATGAACTTGAAGCAAAAAACGTAAAAGAAGCACATAAAAAATTCTTCAAAACTATAACCGACGCATTCCCCAAAACTCGATTTGTGGTGGCATACGGCGAAGAAAAATATAGGGATGATTACACTGCTATATGGCTTGCCGATTCCCTTTCGGAAAGTACAATACTGCTAAGTCGGGACAGATATCGCGATGTGCAAGAAATGCGAAGCCCCAAAGTTAAATTTGCCGTGTACGGAAAAGACGCCGGTAAAATAAACAAAATACTAAATAAACCTTTCAGTTATGTAACTAAAGGCGCAGTTAATGCAGCGCTCGTAGGATATTCGTTTACCAGAAAACGTAAATCTGGATTTTACGAAAGGACTGTTAACAAAAAGTCGAATGCCAGTGATTTAGTATACATTTTTAATGTGAAAAAATGATTTGCTTACCATTATACATATGGATCAAAAATATACAATATTCGTATTGCGTTTACAGGACGACAAATATTTCGTAGGAAAGACAAAGGAAACTCACCAAAAATTAAAACAAACCGTTCTCCAAACACCGGCTGCTTGGATAGAAAAATACCCCGCCGTCGAAATACATAGTTCTATATTGGGAGATGCGTACGACGAAGACAAATATGTTTTGAAATGCATGCGAGAGTATGGCATAGAAAATGTAAGAGGTGGTTCATATTCCAATGTTGATCTATCGATGGATCAAATAATTTCTATAAGAAGAGCTCTTTGCACTGCAACAAACTCATGTATAGCGTGTGGTACAGTAGGACATAATATCTTTGAATGTAAAGAAGACATATGTTACAGATGTGGCAGAACAGGCCATTCGGTTGATGTATGTAAGGCAACCGTGCACGTATTAAACGGGCGACTCGATGGATGTTATAGGTGTGGCAGACCAGATCACTGGTCTATCAGATGTAATAGGAGCAAAGATATATTCGGTCGTAAACTAGATCAAAAATGTACTATTGTTTAGGTTCGTAAGTCAATCGGATGCTTATAAACAGTAGATAGGATCAAATCGAGAAAGTGCTGAAGCAACGTGCCAAACTAATAAAAACGTGCTAATTGTCTGTAACACATTCATAACATATTCATAACATACTGTCTTCTAACTCAGCGTAGTCATTTGTATTGTTGTCGACGTATCTCATTTTTTTTACTGCATTTCTGGCGTCCTGTTTAAGTTTATTCGGATTTTTAGTACGATTCTTATTGTTCCCTGATTTCGCTATTTGTGCATGAGTATTTCCGTAAGTGGCACCGACGAGATCAGCCAAGTGCCTAGAATCTCTCCTGATTTTTGGCATGCCCTTTTTTTTACATTGGTTTTCTTCTTGATAATGATGGATAGTATACGATATTAACGAACAACTGGGAAGGTTTTTAGACTCGTCTTTATGTTTACCACAGCTATCAGGTTTACTAGGGTTGCCTGAAGTGTCAGTCAAATCTGCAAAGTCCATTAGATGCCAGTAGGTGTTCGTTCTGTATCGATTGCGGCCTTTATGCCACGCGGATACCAGACACCAATCCGGGTTATTTGGAAAAGACATAGGTACAGCGCTGTACCGTAGTTTGTCCGAATTACCACACTTATTTAATATTTTATAATACACAGATTTATTTTTATGGGTAGTCAGAAATTTGGCAGGCAAATGCTCTTCGAAAATGTCAGGTGTATTTGTGGTCATAAATACCAAATTACGTTTGCACTTCTGTGCATATCTTACGGTTTTGCCGGCAAATCGATCTCGGCTTTTTGGAAATCGATGCACGTAATTAATATTAGTCGGATCTAACGCTGCACGGCTATAGTCAGATTCGGTGAATGATTTTGCGGCAATGGCCGACTTTGAATCGGCATTATCCAAGTTATTTTTACCGAAATATTCTTGTCTTTTCTGTAATAGTTTCTTATAAATATGGGAATTTTGTTCCGGAACGTCATTAACAGGTTGATAATGCCCGGATTTATTGTCCCCAGACATGTTTTATTATATTTAACTTATTTTTTCAATTTTAATTATTAATAAATGACCTATACAAAAAATTAAGAGCGTTTTTTTGATTCTGGGAGAAAGGCACCATTGCCATATAAATATCAAGGTGATTAGTGCTAAAATAGCTATTTACGATCGGGAATTTTCGCTGACGATTCGTGCACATTCGTTTATAAAGTCATCTTCGCTGATTTGTTCCGGATTTTTAGTTTTATTCTCTAAAATAATGTATACTATTTCGTTAATTATCGCTTCATCATAAATCAAAGTTCTGATCTCTCCTGTTTTAATATTCAAAATTTTGAACTTTTTGTCCTGAGGTTTCATTTTATGACTATTAACACAAATGTACGCGTATAAGACTAACTGCAATAAGTGATCCAATTTTAATGAATCGACAAACTTGAATTCCCAGATACACTCCTTGGTTTCGTAGTCTATTATACCTGTCAGCTGTGTATGTAGACAGATTGCTTGTCCTGTTTTTGGATTTGTAATCAATTCCATTTCACATCCTATTTTTGTTTCTACTTCTCCTGGCAATTCTATTCCATTTTCCATGTATCTTTCGCATTCTTCCATTGTTTTGTTATCCAGCCAATCATAATTTTTTATCTGCCGCAACTTATATATGTATCCGCTGGATCTGCTCAAATTATAGTTTGCTAGCAAAAGCCAATCCTTACCGTTAGACGGGGGTAAATCTATTTCTTTTCCGAATTTTTTTATATACCCTAGTACTTTATCCTTATCCTTTTCATCGTACAAAATGTTCATTCTGTGTTTTTTATATAAACACAGCGCGGGTATAGCAATACCATTCAAATCAGATACTATTTCAACCCGTCCGGACGTTTGCTTCTGACGGCTGGCTATGCTAATATGAGTGTTTGCTTTTTGTTCGACCGAATATATTTTGTCACATAATTTTGCAAGTTCTTCCGAGTAAATACCCGTAAATCTAACTAGTCCAGTCACATTATAATTCGCCGGAATAATGGGTTCTACAGTTGTAGGTTCTGTGGATTTTGTAGATTTCTTGCAAGGCCGGAGGGGCGCCGTACCGATACACTTTACATAAGTGTCATTTGTGATTCTTTTTTTGATAAAAGGTACCGCGCTAGTTTTACTGTCTCGCAGCAATATTAGTTTTTCTGAAGCCCTAGTTATCCCTACGTATACGGAAGAAGGACACTTCTTATTGTCCTGAGTACTGTGGTAAAATAAGTTATTATCAAAGCCATGAAAAACGACCACTTTACGTTCACGCCCTTTTGCTTGATGAAATGTGGTTAATACTACCTTGCCCTTGATCACAGAATCGTCCAATTTATCGTCATCGTTAAGAGAGACGCATATAGGAATACGCTTCCTCGTCAGAAGATTCGCTAATCTTTGGAAAGGGGTGGGAGATTTGTTTTTACTGGCCAGACGAACAGATCTTGCCAACACAAATATATCGTCCGGAAGGAAATGTTCGGTATGTATCAAATGATTTATCATATTGGCTATTTCACCAACATCCGATATTTTGCCGGGTGTGTCTTTGTTATCCCACATATTTAAAGTCCGGTATTCTACCTTTGGGCCATCCTTGCATGTTTTTATTTTTTTGTTTGTCCTGATACAGCTATTTATAAAACCGCCCATCTGATTTGTAAGCCTGTATGACGTGTTTAATTCACATTTTATAAATTCCTTGTTGTATATTTCTCGAGCTAATGTCAGATATCTGCAGTCACTTCCATCAAAATCATAAACATTTTGATCTTGGTCGCCCAGCATAAGCATACGAAGGTTCTCGTTATCCAAATCCCTAATCAGCCTAATTACAAATCTGAAGTAGTCTTTTTTCATGTCTTGGCATTCGTCAACAACAAGGATATCGACTTTTATCTTTCTATACATAGGGCGATTGGAATTTAAAAAATCTTTCAACTCGCCGTCATCTTTACAATCAGTGTTGTATAGATTTCTTACACACCCATGATACGTATACACTTCCGCATTTCCGGGGGTATAATTTTTGAATTTAGTACGTACTTCCCGGGCCAGTGAATTGTTATAAGTAAGTTGCAGTACATTTTTTGCCGGATTGCGTTTTGCTATATGTAAAACGACCGTTGTTTTGCCGGATCCAGGCACAGCATCTACTAAACAGTCAAAGCCGTCGCTAATAAGTCCGACAATCTTTTGCTGTTCTTTGCTAGGAGGATGGATTGGTTTGTTGGGCGCGGGCGTTGCGTCACCAAAAGTGTCGGTTATATAGCTGTCATTTATAGAGGTATCGTCAGCAGAAATATCATCGTCAGCAGAAATATCATTTATAGAGTTCCCATTGATAACAACGTAGTCTTCCCGTTCATAATACTGAAGGTCAGCACATTCTACCATGTCTATATATTGATTCGAATGATCATTTACAATACCGTTCGAATTCATTTTACTATACGGTGAATAATCTATTATTTAAGCTAAAAGCGAAGATCCGCCGGTATATTATCAATCAAACTGAATTAAAAACGAACGCATGATTCGCGCGGATATGCGTATCTTCGTCGTTATCACCTCTATATATAAATTCTGGCGCATTTTGTGCTAAAGATCGGCAAACACTTGTTAATAGTACGAAATGAACATAACCGAAATTATCAAAAAATACGCGCATCCGCAAAGCGTGCTAAATGTTCGATGTATCGATAACCAAATAACATTACATGATCTCCGTATGTTTTATGATACGGACCACCCTCTTTTGATCAGAGCTTTATCCAGCTATGAAACAGACCCAAAAAATAGAGATTTAAAAAACAAATTTTCTACCGCGGAACTAGACAGACTTAAATTTTTAGACGGGTATTTGAATATTCCTGTATTAGCCCTAATCTATATCGATAAACCGGATTACAAACTTTATTTAAGAGTAGCCGAGGCAGGGTTTTATCGAACTGATTTATTTGACACGGAACTATTGATAAAGGACTTTTCGGCACATGGCGGGGTGGAAGAGTTAAAAATATTTTTAAAAGCAGGATTGTTCCAGCTAAATAAAAGATTAATTAGACTACTAGCGGAACACGGCAAACTGGAATGCATCCGGTACGCGCATAAACAAGAATGTAAATTAAGTAACAGTGCTATGGAATTGGCCGCTAAAAATGGTCATCTGGACTGTCTCCAATATTTGCATCTTAACGGTTGTAAATTTTATTGTACCGTAGCATCGAGCGCTGCATCAAATGGTCACCTGGATTGTCTAAAATATGTTCACAAAAATGGCGGGTATTGGGATTGGGAAACGACCGCTGACGCAGTTGAGAATGGACATTTGGAATGCCTCAAATACGCACACGAAAATGGATGCGATTGGTGTTGTGAAACTACGGAAAGAGCGGCAATATACGGCCAACTGGAGTGTTTAAAATATTTACACGAACATGGGTGTCCGTGGGATTATTTAACTACGGCTGGCGCTGCCGAAAGTGGTCATTTGGATTGTCTTAAGTATGCCTATGAAAATGGATGCGAATGGGACAAACATACTACTTACGTAGCCTCAAAAAATGGACGATTGGCCTGTCTTAAGTATGCATATGAAAATGGTTGCCCACTGGACACTGAAGCGTGTCTAAAAACTGTTCACGGAAATTGTCGAGAATGGTTGTTAAATTTGCCTAACGAGAACTGAGTTTGTGTGCCTGACTATTATTGGTATTTTGTGTGTCTGATAGATAGTTCGGTATTTTTGTGTGTCTGATAGATAGTTCGGTATTTTGTGCATATTTAAAAAATGATATTTATTATGTATATCACAAAACAACCCTATAAAATCTGCCGACGTACTTGTTTATGGACAGATGGATAATATCTTATTTATGAAAAAGTATGCTTACTCGCAAAGTATATTACATGTCACATGTATTAATAAAGATTCGGATTTGCCAGCCATTTTCTGGTCAATTTCAGAAAACGACATAAAACTGATAGTTGAAGCACTACGTGCTTACGAAAAATTTGTAGAAACAAAAACGTTCGGAAACCATTTTTTAAAACAAGAACAAAATAGACTTAAATTCTTAGATATGTTTTTAGATATACCGGTACTTTGTATATTTTATCAATCTTCGTTAGATTATCGTTCTTTTTCTGAACTATTAGAAATGGACAATTTCACAATTATAGAGTCGAAACCATATGACAAAAATTTAATCGAAGGATTTTATTCGAGGGGAAATAGAAGAGAGTTCGATTATTTGCTATCGAGGGGAAAAATATCGTTAGACGACCGGTTGACGTATTGTCTGGCGAGAGGTAATAATCTACAGTTGGTTAAATATGCTCGCGAGTTAGGTTGTTCTTGGGAACCGGGAGTTACGTATTATGCGGCTTTACATGGAAATTTAGAATTATTTAAGTACGCTATTGAAGATGGATGCCAATTGGATGACTCCATTACTTCTGCAGCTGCTTGTAGTGGTAATCTGGATTGTTTAAAATACGCGCGAGAGTTGGGTTGTGTTTGGGATGAAAATACAACTGCCACTGCCGCTAAAAATGGTCATTTGGATTGTCTTCGATATGCACATGAGAATGGTTGTCCGTGGACTTCTGTTGTTACCGAATATGCGGCTCGGTTTAGTTATTTGGATTGTCTTCGGTATGCCCATGAGAACGGTTGTCCGTGGACTTCTGTTGTTACCGAATATGCGGCTGCTGGAAACGGTCATTTGGACTGCATTCGACGTAGTTATTTGGATTGTCTTCGGTATGCACACGAGAATGGTTGTCCGTGGGATGATAGAACCACTTTAGCAGCGACCAAATGGGGAAAACTGGAATGTTTGCAGTATGCTTATGAAAATGGCTGTCCACTAAATATAGAGGAATGTTTGAAGTATTCATACTTTAACTGTAAAAAATGGTTGCTAAAATTAAAAAATCAGTCTTAGCATCTTAAAAGCTATTTTATTTTTTGAATACCCCGAAAATGAATTACCCTAAATATAATAAAACTTCCTTATATAAGATGGATATAGATCTCGATATTATATACAAATATGCAGGCAAGAATAGTATTCTAAACACCGGTTACGATGATAAAAAGGTAGACTTCACTGGTATAGACGACAAAATTGTAACGGTAGAAGACTATGGGTTATTGGTAACTGCATTGCAGGCTTATGAAAATAATATTCATGACTTTACCTTTATAAATAAGCAGAAAGAAAGATTAAAATATCTAGACCAGTATTTAGATATACCAGCGCTGGCTTTATTTTATTCTGACCTCGATTATAAACTTTTATCTAGACTTATTTCCAATGATTATGTCATTATCCCTGTAAAATTATTTAAATCTGATAAAATCTTGGGGGATTTTTATAAATATGGTGGCAGAACGGAATTTGACTGGATGTTAAAATTTGGGTTGATAAAACTCGATTGTAATTTATCTGTATATTTTGCCAAGAATGGTAACTTAGAATTACTTAGATACGCTCGTGAAAAGGGATGTCCATGGAATGATGATACGACTTATGTTGCTGCCAAAAATGGCTGGTTGAATTGTCTCCGTTATGCACATGAGAACGGTTGTCCGTGGGATGAACATACAACTTACGGAGCTGTCAGGAACGGCTATTCATATTGCCTTCGTTACGCTCATGAAAATGATTGCCCGTGGGATAGAACTACAACTGGTATCGCCGCTTATCTTGGGCATTTGAATTGTATTCGGTATGCATACGAACATGGTTGTCCGTGGGACGAATTTACAACTTACGGTGCTGCCAGATATGGTCATTTAGAATGCCTTCGATACGCATACGAACATGGTTGTCCGATAAATATAGAAGTATGTTTAAAAAATGCACACGAAAATTGTAAAGAATTTTTGTTAAAGTTAAAAAGCCAGAATTAGCTTTTGAATTGTTATTTTATTTTTTTACGTGTTTAAAAAATGAATCGGATACCAAATATAATATCTAAGATGAACATCAATCTCGATATTGTATACAAATATGCAGGTAAAAATAGTATTCTAAACACTGTCTGCGATGATAAAAAGATCGACATCACCGATATAGACAGCAAACTTGTGACTTTAGAGGATTATGATTTAATAATAAACACTTTGCAAGCTTACGATAAAAAAAGCTGGGACACCACCATTATTGATGCTCGGAAAGAAAGATTAAAATATCTAGATAAGTATTTAGACATACCAGCACTGGCTGTATTTTATTCTGCGCCCGATTATAAACTTTTATCTAGATTTATTTCTAACGAATATGATCAAATACCGATGGAATTATTTGATTTTAAAGATGTTGTTCTGGAAGATTTTTATAAATATGGCAGTGAAAAGGAACTTGACTGGATGTTTAAACGCGGGTTAATAAATAAATATGGCGGGTTGCCAGAGAATTTAGCTGAATTTGGTAATTTAAAATTACTTCAATATGCTCATGAACGTTATAAATGCACTTTGCATTATGGGGTCCTTTTTCAGGCTGTCAGACATGGTCATTTAGATTGTATTCGGTATGCGCATGAAAATGAGTGTTCGTGGGATGAATATACTATTGCCGTCGCTGCTTGTAATGGTCATTTGGAATGCCTTCGATACTTGCATGAGAATGGATGCCCGTGGGATGAAGAAACGATTTCTTCTGCTGCTTTTAATGGTCAATTGGATTGTCTTAAATATGCCCGGGAGAATGGATGTCCATGGGATGAAGATACTATTTCTGTCGCCGCTGAGAATGGTCATTTGGAATGCTTGAAATATATACATGAGAATGGTTGTCCTTGGGATTCAAAAACGATTTCTTCTGCTGCTTTTAATGGTCAATTAGAATGCCTCCGATACTTGCATGAGAATGGATGCCCATGGGATGAAGATACCCCTTATTTCGCTGCTTTTAATGGTCAATTAGAATGCCTCCGTTATGCTTATGAGCACGGTTGTCCATGGGATGAAAAAACAACCACTGTAGCTGCCAGATATGGCAATTTAGATTGCCTCCGATATGCGCATGAAAATGATTGCCCGATGTATATTGATGTGTGTTTAAAAGATGCGCACGAAGATTGTAAAGAATGGTTATTAAAGTTAAAAAACCAGAATTAGATTTCCGAATAATATTTTTTTTGAGTATCCCGAAAAATGAATTACGCCAAATACAATAAAACGTCATTACTTAAGATGGACATAAATCTCGATATTGTATACAGGTATGCAGGCAAAGATAGTATTTTAAACACTGTTTGCGATGATAAAAAGATTGACATCACGGATATAGATAGCAAACTTGTGACTTTGGAAGATCGCAGTTTAATAATAGGCGCGTTGCAAGCTTATGAAAAAAAATTATGGGCCACCACCTTTACTGACGTTCGGAAAGAAAGATTAAAATATCTAGATAAGTATTTAGACATACCAGCATTGGCTTTATTTTATTCCAAGCCAGATTACAAACTTTTATCTAGATTTATTTCTAACGAATATGATCAAATACCGGTAGATTTATTTAAATCTGATAAAATTCTGGAAGATTTTTATAAATATGGTGGTGAAAAGGAACTTGACTGGATGTTAAAACACAGGTTAGTACATTTAGATGACGGGTTGCCCGGGAATTTAGCCGAATTTGATAATTTGAAATGTCTTCGGTATGTTCACGAACATCATGAATGCATTTTATCCTATGAGGTCCTTTATCGAGCTGCGTATTTTGGAAGTTTGGAATGTTTGCGTTACGCACATCAGCATGGATGTCCGTGGGATGAATATACTACTTCTGCTGCTGCTAGAAATGGTCATTTGGAATGTTTGAAATATATGCATAAAAACGGATGTAAATTAGATGAAGAAACAATTTACGAAGCTGTCAGCAATGGTCATTTGAATTGCCTTCGATATGCACATGTGAATGGATGTTCGTGGAATGTTCTTACTGCCGGATTCGCTGCTACGTACGGACACTTAAATTGCCTTCGATATTTGCATGAGAATGGATGTCCGTGGGATGACAATACTACTTTTGGGGCCGTCAAATATGGCCATTTAAATTGCCTCCGATATTTGCGTGAGAATAAATGTCCGTGGGGTGAACATACTACTTTTTGGGCTGCTATGTATGGTCAATTAGAATGTCTCCAATACTTGTACGAGAATAAATGTCCGATAGATATTAATGAGTGTTTAAGAATTTCTCATAAAAATTGCAAAGAATGGCTGTTAAAGTTAAAAAACCAGAAATAGATTTTTGAATAATATTTTTTTTTGAGTATTACGAAAAATGAATTACAAACCAATATAATAAGTCTGCACCCAAGATGAACACAGATCTCAATATTATATACAAATATGCAGGCATAAATAGTATTTTAAACACTGTTTGCGATGATAAAAAGATTGACATCACCGATATAGATAGCAAACTTGTGACTTTGGAAGATCACAGTTTAATAATAGACGCTTTGAGAGCTTATGAAAAAAAAGCACGGAAATTTGGTACTTTCCCTGATGAACAACGAGAAAGATTAAAATATTTGGACCGGTATTTAGACATACCAGCATTGGCTTTATTTTATTCCAAACCAGATTACAAACTTTTATCTAGATTTATTTCTAACGAATATGATCAAATACCGGTAGATTTATTTAAATCTGAAGTTGTTCTGACAGATTTTTATAAATATGGCAGTGAAAAAGAACTCGATTGGATGTTAAAAGTCCAATTCGTGAATTTAGATGACAGTTTGCCCGAGAATTTAGCTGGATTTGGCAATTTAAAGTGCCTTCGGTATGTTCACAAACGTTACGAATGCCCTTTATCCGACGAGGTCCTTTTTCGGGCTGCCATAAATGGTCATTTGAATTGCCTTCAATACTTGCATGAGAATAAATGCCCGTGGGATGAAGATACTACATGTTGGGCTGCTATGCATGGTCATTTGGAATGCCTTCGATACTTGCATGAGAATAAATGTCCGTGGGATGACAGTACTACTTTTTGGGCTGCTTGTAATGGTCATTTGGAATGCCTTCGGTACGCTCATGAAAATGGATGTCCGTTGGATAAATGTACTCTTTATGCCATTGTTGACAATGGTCATTTGAATGGCCTTCGATACTTGCATGAGAATGGATGCCCGTGTGATGAAGATACTTCTTCTGCCGCCGCCAGACATGGCCATTTAGAATCCCTTCGATACTTGCATGAGAATAAATGCCCATGGGATGAAGAAACTACTTTTTGGGCTGTTGTGAATGGTCATTTGAATTGCCTCCGATATGCGCAGGAAAATGGTTGTCCGATAAATATAAAAGTATGTTTAGAAAATGCACACGAAAATTGCAAAGAATTTTTATTAAAGTTAAAAAACCAGAAATAGATTTTCGAATAATATTTTTTTGAGTATTACGAAATATGAATTACACCAAATACAATAAAACGTCATTACATAAGATGAACACAGATCTCAATATTATATACAGGTATGCAGGCAAAGATAGTATTCTAAACACTGTTTGTGATGATAAAAAGATCGACATCTCCGATATAGACAGCAAACTTGTGACGGCGGAAGACCGTAAATTATTAATAACCGCGTTGCAGTATTACGATAAAAAAGTATGGGAGATGAAAACCACTGATGAACAACACGAAAGATTAAAATATTTGGACCGGTATTTAGATATACCAGCATTGGCTTTATTTTATTCCAAGCCAGATTACAAACTTTTATCTAGATTTATTTCTAACGAATATGATCAAATACCGGTAGATTTATTTAAATCTGAAGTTGTTCTGACAGATTTTTATAAATATGGCAGTGAAAAGGAACTCGATTGGATGTTAAAAAATAAATTAACAGAAATCAATGCTGATTTACCCGCAAATTTAGCTGAATTTGGTAATTTAAAATTACTTCGATATGCACGTGAAAAAGGATGTCCGTGGGATGATCGTACTCCGGCTTTGGCTGCTTTTAAAGGTCATTTGAATTGTCTTCGTTATGCACATGAGAATGAGTGCCCGTGGGATAATTATACTCCTTCCGCTGCTGCTGAGAATGGTCATTTGGAATGCCTCCGATATGCTCATGAAAAAGGATGTCCGTGGGATGAAGATACTCCTTATTTCGCTGCCAGAAATGGTCATTTAGATTGTCTTAAATATGTTCACAAAAATGGTTGTCCATGGGATAAATATACTCCGGCTTTTGCAGCTTTTAATGGTCATTTAGATTGCCTTCGATATGCACACGAGAATGGTTGTCCATGGGATGAAATTACACCTCACGGTGCCGCCGAAAATGGTAATTTAGTTTGTCTCCGTTATGCACATGAAAATAAATGCCAGTGGGATACACGGACTCCTAAGGGTGCTGCTTTGAAAGGTCATTTGAATTGTCTTCGTTATGCACATGAGAATGAATGTCCGTGGGATGAATGGACTACTTATACCGCTGCTGTGTATGGTCGCTTAAATTGCCTTCGATATGCATACGAATATGATTGTCCGATAAATATCGAGGAGTGCCTGAGTGATAGTCATATAAATTGCAAAGGGTTGCTGTTAAAAATAAAAAATCAGAATCAGACCCTCGAATAATATTTTTTGAGTATTCTGAAAAATGAATTACTACAAATATAATAAAACTTCCTTACATAAGATGAACATAGATCTCGATATTATATACAAATATGCAGGCAAAAATAGTATTCTAAACACCGTTTGCGATGATAAAAAGATCGACATCACCGATATAGACAGCAAACTTGTGACTTTAGAAGACTACGAATTATTAATTGGTGCATTGCGCGCGTACGAAAAAAAAGAATGGGAGTCTGATACTTTCCCTAATGAACAACGCGAAAGATTAAAGTACTTAGATCAGTATTTAGACATACCGGCATTGGCTTTATTTTATTCCAAGCCAGATTACAAACTTTTATCTAGATTTATTTCTAACGAATATGATTTGATATCTACAAAAGTATTTAAATCTGATAAAATTCTGATGGATTTTTATAAATATGGTGGTATAGAGGAACTAAAATGGATGCTAAAACATATGTTAATAGAGTTCGATTGTGGTGTAACTGCACAATTTGCCAATTATGGTAATTTAAAATGCCTTCGATATGCACGTGAAAAAGGATGTCCGTGGGATAAAGATACTCCGGCTTTTGCAGCTCTTAACGGTCATTTGGAATGCCTTCGGTATGCTTATGAGAATAAATGTCCGTGGGATACACTTACTACGGCTTATGCTGCTTTGGGTGGTCAATTGAAATGCCTCCGATATGCTCATGAAAAAGGATGTCCTTGGAATGCCGCTACAACATTTTATGCCGCTCAAAATGGTCATTTAAATTGTCTCCGTTATGCATATGAAAATGGCTGCAGGTGGGATAGGTCGACAACTTTTTGTGCCGCCGAGAACGGTCGCTTAAATTGCCTTCGATATGCATACGAATATGGTTGTCCGATAAATATCGAGGAGTGTTTAAAAAATGCTCACGAAAATTGCAAAGAATGGCTGTTAAAGTTAAAAAATCAACCCTAGTATTTTGATTCGGGCACTGCTGTATTTTTTTGTTCGTTTGTTAACGATATTCTATTATTTTTATGGCTTTTTTTCATTATATCATCTGTATGGATGCATAGAAAGGGGTTTATTCCTATGCGCACATTTAACTATAATAGGTAAGAGCAGTTTTGTTTAGCCCCTATTTAGCCTCGATTGACCCTATTTAGCCTCGATTAGTCTTGATCAACGCCGACGCCGCTGTCGTCAATCATGTCTTCAAATTGGCTGTTTAGCTTCGCCAAAGTCTCAGAATCATAAGACTCTATCCGTGTAAAATCTCGGTCTTCGTTATCATTAATCTCATATGTGAACGGTCGCGGAATACGGCTGATTCCTACATTACATGATTGAATTTCCTGCATCGCCAATTTGGATGACCAACTTGTCGGTATTGCTGTAATGTCAGCATTATCTTTGCAGAATTTACATTTATAAATCTGATTATCATGATTAACGATAGCCGCTCTTCCGCATCTACATATATATTCCGTATAGCCGTCTGAATGATTAAAGAATTTCTCCCGTAAAAAGCGCGAACTGCCGTGTACACAAAGCACGTCTTTCTCCATCTCTCCTATTCTTAACCCCCCAGCATTTGCTTGACCATCCAGCGGTTGTGCCGTAAGCGCGTCGGTCAACGCATGTCTGACCGAATATTCCGCATCAGACACAAACTTTTGCAATCTTTGATAATAAGTAGGACCGTGAAATATTAATGTATCTATGTATTCGCCCGTTATTCCGTTAATCATCCTTTCATACCCGTAGCGATTCATACCGTACTGTTCCAGCATTTCGGCATAAGATTCGATGTCCGTTTCTTTAAACATCGTACCGTCGTAATGCGTACCCTTAATCGCACAGATGTTTCCGATCAGTGATTCTATGAGTTGCGCAACCGTCATACGGGACGGTAATCCGTGCGGGTTAAACAGAATGTCAGGACGAATGCCAGATAATGTAAACGGCATATCCGCCTCCCGTAATAACATAGCACATATACCTTTTTGCCCGGATCTGGAAGACAGTTTATCCCCAACGGCCATAGGTCGGATCTTGCGCATCCCCACTTTGGCAAAACGCATCGCATCTTCATTACGGTCAACTATCACGTTTTGCACAATAGCTTCCTCAGTATCGCGATACACCACACTGCGGTCGACATAGACCGATTTTGCGTCGCGACCACTGCCTTTCGGCACCGTCAAATATTTACCGATAAGTACGTCATCTTCCTTAATGTGCGTGCCTCGTTCAACCACTCCGTTGACCAACTTTCCATAATTTGCGGATTTTATATTTTCCGTCTTAGTAACGTCGGGATTTCCGAGCTTTTCTTTTTGTTCGAGCTCCGCTTTTTCGAATGTAAATTTACATCCATCGAACAGTCCCCGTTCAATCGCAGCTTTACTTATAACTAACGAATCTTCTTGGTTGTATCCCAGGTAGATCATCATTGCAACCATACAGTTATTTCCATTGGGAAATATGTATTTGTTTAGAGCTGTCCGTATCAGTGGCATTTCACTGATATATTGTAGGAAGGTTTCCTTATCAATCCGGTATGGCCAATTGCCTGCATAAAATCCACAAGTCTGTTTTGACTGACTGGTTTGATATGTTACTCTCGGCGCTTGGTTGTGATTACCAAAAGGAGCGGTGAGTGCCGTAATTCCCAAAATAGCCTGTGGAATATCGCAATGCGTATATTCGTTAAGTTCATTGTGCTGATTGCTCAATAATTCCGCATATGACGGACACAAATAACAATTTTGCTGCTCTTCCGGTGTAATGAACTCTATTTTTTGTTCTTTGACCAAGTCATATAATCCCTTTTTTCTACAATATAGTTCAGTTATGTCTTTTTGTGTGATAGCAATGCCTTGTTGGAATTTTTTTGAGGCAACTGTGTCGGCTTCGGCGTCTCGTTTATTATTATAAACGATCATCAAAGGCCTGGTTAATCTACCGGCATCCACGAAAAATCTTATTTCATTTTGCGTTACGTCCCAATAAATAGTCGCGTATGGGTGTATTTCCAGTCTGCGCCGTTTAGTCCGGTATTTTTGCACCATTTTAATGGAATTTTTTACGTACCCTATTAAGGCCCCATTGACAAATACCCTAGCGTAGTTGTTTTTACAAATTTCCATCGGTGTAGGAACGCTTTCCGGGATCAATTCTGGGTCGGAAAGAACGATGCGTTTTAGTACCTCGCTCGAACTGGCCGGCGCAATTGTCGTGAAAATAGCTAGTTGTTTATTAATACCGACCTTTTCACCTTCTGGAGGTGAATGAGATACACAGATGTAACCTAGCGCGGATGGATGCACTCTGCGCATTTCTTGTGCTCTTTCTGACTGTTTTGCGGAATCGGCCGAAGTGCTCGATACTTGCCGCATGGTCGCGTACATATTTAATTGATTTTTACGATTTAACTGTTGCGCCATAAATCTATTTACTACCGTACGTTGCTTGATTTTCAGATTGGATTTATTGCCAGAAACAATAGTCTGCACGATCAAACGTTCGAAATCATCCACATAAATACTTGATTTCACTAAATTTGCCAAATTTACCTGACTGAAAGGAGTGGCGTTGAATACTTTATTCATATTCTTTTTTATTGGTATCGCAACTGTTTGATTGTAAAGCGTTTTAAAAGTCTTGGCGTAATTATCACCGGCAGCGTGAATGCGTTTAATTACGTAACTATCACGGTCAGTTTCAGGAATGTGACGCAGATAAACCAGCAATAATTTGCGAATTAACAAAGCCAGAAACTTGAGCTTCTGATGCCTGGTGGATCCATTCAATCCTATGTGAGGCAAGAAATAAGAATCGAATATTCGCAGAACGTCGGCAACCGCGTTGGCGTAATTTTCAGGGTGTTCATCTAATTCTAAATATTTGAAATTATCCCTGGGAATCAAATCAACGATAGCTTTTAACGCTTCGTTCTGATCATATATATCCCTATGCGCAGATTTGCCGTATTTGGCATTTATGGCTTCGACAATGTAGTTGAGGATTCCTTTGTTTTCTTCGGACTCCATATCAAAAATAATCCAGTCCATCATTTCTTTATCATCGGACCAGCCCATCGCGCGGAATAGTAAATAGAACGGAATTTCCACTTTCATTAATTTGTCTCGCGAAATTTCGACGGTCAGCGTGCTATCTTTATTAAAGATGATAATGATCATATCGGAATTTTGGTATGTATCACCTGGCTTCGAAATGTAATCTAATCGGACTCGAGACTTGCCGTACCCTTCGTTAATGTATATTTTTTCTTGGTTAAATGTCGTTGACTCAGTGCAGTCCACAGCCCATTCCGATTTTACGATGAAATATCCGCCAGGATCAGTCGGATCTTCGCCCATTTGCATTAGTGCTTCTTTGGTTTTACCATAAGTATTACACATGATGCTATTTTTGATAATTGGGACCTTGGCTGCACGGAAATTTTCTACCGAATCTTCTCGTTCCAGCGTTGTTCCATCTTTACGATGGGCAACGGCTTTGACAATGCAACTAATGAACATCGGACCGGAGTAAGTTTTGTCTCTTAAAAGGGCGACCTGTGGCATAAGCATCATTTCTTTTCCGGTAAAATAATTTAGGGTAGTTGGAGGATAAATTTTTACATCTGTAAATTTGACTTCGCAATGTATGTATTCTATATTTTTGTCTTCCTCCGTCGCTTGGCGTTTATTGATAATATCTTTCTGAATATCGAATCCTTCGGTAATAATTTGTTTAATACCATTAGCATAGAAATTATTGGCACTCTCAATATGATGACCGATCAGCCCTTTTTCGTCTATAAGCGAATCTCCTACTAAATAGAGGTCATCGGGACGAAGGGACATATCGAACTCTTTAATTTTTAGAGATTTAGCGTCGCTTAAGGGTGCTGTTTCGACTTCCTCCATCATTTTTTGTAGGTTTGGGTCCATTTTCTAATATATTATATAAGTATAAGTTTTATACTAAAATCAAATTTAACGGCGGCCGAAACAGCCAAAAAAGCAAAAAATAAAATTGGGCTAAGCAAGAGAAACGGTGAAAAATAAAAAGCAAACTCAGTTATGTGTCGGAACTAGATGGGTCTGCCGGCTTGGGACTAATCAACAGAATACAATGCAATTCTTCATATTCAGCCTCAAATGCACTGGAATCGTTAAACTCGGTATGGATGTCCCTTATGAATGGGCTAGAATGCACACAAGAAGGATCATCAAATTCCACCAATCTTGAATTGTCATTCGATATATGGTAAGTTCTCATGAAAGATTTCGGATGGCAAATACTGCCAACCTTCCCTATGTACATAACTACTTCTCGTTTTTGTTGTTTGGCCAATTCTTGTATTTTTGCGTCAACACCGATCAGTTTATCCTTTTTAGTATCTTTGTAATACATATTGGCGGCTACATAAGCAAACTCGTGAGTTGGCAAGTCAATGTTGATCGCGGCAACATCGCTGTTGGCTTTGTTTTGTTCTTCTACCATGTCGATAAGTTCTTTTTTCTTTTTGTGCAAATACTCAACAATGCGTTGTAAATACTCATTGGGATTTTCATTCTCATAAGTAGATACGAAATCGTCTGGAACTCCGAAAGTTCTATCATATGGGATATGATCTCCCATTAGCATTTGATATTTAACAAAAGTTTGAAGTATTGTTCGATTATTTAACAATTCTAACATGCCTAACAACCGCGCCCTATTAAAATATTCCAGTGAATCTGAAACATAAAGTTCCGGCTCATTCGAGGAATCGGTCGATTTTGAATAAAATTCGATATAATCGAGTATCGAGTCGTATATAGTTGTACATCTATATGTATCTTCAGCGTCGGTAGTAACATCAATGGAATTAGTTTCGTCGGTATCCTTGGTGTCGGTCGTGTCGTCGATAGTAGAATTAGTGTCATCGGTATCTTTGGTGTCAGTAGTGTCGTCGTCGGTATCTTTGGTGTCAGTAGTGTCGTCATAATTGGCCAATAACATAGCATTTATTTTAAAGGGGTTACACTCCCCGTACACGGGGAAAACAAACGACTGTCTTTCGCCAGACGTGACTTCCGTGACTTCGTGCACTGCGTTAATTGGAAATAAAATAAGCAAATGTTCGTCGTAGCTATCGAAATGTAACGGAACTTCCTCGTTATTTATTTTTAACCGCCCGCCGTGATAATAATCTAACCGCGTTAATACTACTAAAGTCATAGTATGTGCAAGCCCATCCATATCTGGTAGTCTGACATCTCTGTGTTTTTTCATAAAATCACCAGTTACATAAATATGTTTGCTGCCAACCCCTATTTTGAAGTTTGTAAAAAGTCGACCGAAGCAGCGGGGTCGTCGAATAACAAACTGCTTTTTGATGCTTGCAGATTTTCTTAAAACCGGATCATAAACATCCTTGTTATCGATGGACACAGTACTGGGGACTTCTGTCTTTATTTCCCATACTTTTGTCGATTTTTGGTAATCCGGAATACCGTCCACTTTCTCGTCTGTTAATGTTGATATATACACCTGATCTGTAATTGCTCGGTACGACATCTTGTTTATTGTATTTAAAATAATCAATTTTAAAAAAAGAGAGGAAGGAGTAAAAATAAACTTAATTGGAGAAATTGGCAAATCCAGTCGTCGGATGTATTACTGTATCGTAGGGGTTTGGTTGGTCTTCCGTGTAATTTACTGGTGCGATTTCTTCGGTATTTGTATCGTTTACCGGGCTATCCAATCGTTCCTCGTTGCCCGGCAAAGTTATTTTTACCGATACGTTTCGGGTATCTGATGGTATACCAATAATCCTGATTTCGTATTTATTATCTCCCGTCTCGATAAATATGCTCATTCCTTGGGCTTCAGAATTCTGCGGCGTGTCGCCTGGATCAGAGTTTGCGTCTTCTGGGTCAGCCGGGTCGTCTTCTGGGTCAGAGTTTGCATCTAGTTCAGCTAGATCGGCGGTTTCGTCTTCTGGGTCGGTTTCGTTGTCTGAATCAGTCGCTGAGTCTTCTGGGTCTTCTAATTCAGTTGCTGCGTCTGGGTCTTCCTGTCCAGCGGTCACGTCATTATTTACATGTTCTGTTATTTCTACAGGGTCCAGTTCGGATTTATGATCGGGTGTTTCTTGCGACATGTTTATATTTTACATATATAAAATGTTTTCAATTTTCATGGCATCCCATCATCATCCGCAGTATCGGCGTCGTCCTTGGACTTAAGAAGTTCGGGAAAAACATGCGGTGTTCGCATGCCGTCCTTCCCTTTATAAACAGTAACGCCACCATAAATTATGGATTCTCGTAAATTTTTGGGCAGTTTATCTTCGGGTATTGCTTCTATGAGAGAAGAATAAGTAACAATGATATAATCTTTTAAAATTCCGTCCAAAGATGCAACGGCGGTCGGATATTTGGCGTATGTTTTACACATATTACTAAGACCTTGGACACTGGATTTTAGCTCCGTCGCCGCATTAATAAGAACATACGTAGCCATCGATTTTTTTGAATCGCTCGGTGACATCTTTGTTTCATTAATGATCGTTTCGACTGATTGTTGCAAAGATTTGTACAAATCTCGTAAATAACGGATATCATCGTCCTTGTTGCCGTGATACCATTTACGTAGAATCCAGTTGACCCAACTTTCTGTATAAACCGTCAGACCGTTAGTTGTGTCAAGCTTTTGCCCCTCGTCGATTTTGCTTATCACTCGCAATTTATTCAATAAGTCGTGCATCAAATCATTCATAGCGCATGCCATTATACTATATTTATTTATAATATAGAATTTAGACGGATACTTTTTATAATACTTTATACCATGGATAATACAGCTGAAACCCAGGCAGAAAGAGCTTACTACGCCCAGAAATTCTTCGATTATACCGAGACCCCTATTAAAGAATGGCTGGCGGGATTTGTAGAAACAGACGTAACTCAGATATTTCCCGATTACGTGGACAAAGCCGAAATAATCGCATTTGCCGACAAGGGGCAGCACTACAAAGCCTACGTTGTGCCGATGCCGCCCGACACAAATGTGTTAATTCCCAGTGGGTTGTTGGAAAATAATCCTAATGCTCGAAAGGCATGTTCTATTCTATTTGATGCCGTGCGTGAAGTGTTCCTTGCTATTACGGGTTCCATTGAAGATGCTAAGCACGAATATTTGAAAGGGTTCATGCCATATTTTGACGAAACTAAAATGGCATTTAGGCTTAAAAGAGTTAACAGAAAGGCGATGCAATTACAAGCGGCAAATAACCAACGAAAGCAATTAGACCAGTTTTTGAGTGCCAATGATTATAAAGCTATGACCGAAGAACAAAAAAATTTGATACATGAAAACATTAGTAAATTAAATGAAATATTTAACTTGATAACTAAAGAAACGATGGATGAAGAAGAAAAATTGTGCGAAGAATCCAATAAAAAAACGGAGGTCTACGATCGGTTATATATGGTAATTGAAGAACTTGATCCTGACGACAGTGAACTTGAAAATGAAAGTTTGAAGCGGCTGCCAAATTTCGGGTTGCAATATCAGGATCCGGAAGAAGATACTTATATAGATAAACTCAAAAAAGAATATGATGTCAATGAGTAGTTTATAGATAAGGAACCAAGTAGAGTAGTTTATAGTTAAGCAGCCAAGTAGGGTAGTTTATAGATGATTGACATAGCGGACTATTATTTGCCTGACTGAATACGGTTCAACATATATTGATAAAGCGGCTGGTACGTATCTACCATGTGCAGACAAAAATTGGCATCGCATATAGATTCGTAATACACATTTTTCCCTTTCGCAATAACGTGATACAGAAAGTTGTTTCTGTCTTCTTCAGACATATTTTCAACCGCCCCTGTCATGTTAGAAATGGCGGTACGTAGAGCTTCCGCCATAGGGATCATAGCCGCGTGTAATTTGCGTATTGTATCTATGGATAAACATTTGATAGATGATTGTGTCATGACTGCTTCATCTTTGTCTCTCCAATATAAAATTGATAAATTATCAAATACCTCAGATTCTGACATTGTTCCATTATCGGATCTTGTCGCTGGTTGTTGTTTTATATCGGATATTTGCGAGTTGTCATTGCTAGAGTTCGTATTTTCTTGAACTGCGCCACCAGTCGATGACTCGGTGTTCTTATCTTCGTTATCCGTGTCGTTATTGTCGTCGTTATCCGTGTCGTTATTGTCGTCGTTATCCGTGTCGTTATTGTCGTCGTTATCCGTGTCGCTAACGTCACTTATATTGTCTCTAGGTGGAACTACCTTTATATTATTATCGCTACCGATTACTACTGGTTCGGCGCACACCGATTTTTTATTATCGTCCTTGGGTTTTGGATTTTCCTCTTCTGCGTCGGATACAACAGCATCGGTAAATGATCTGACTACGGTCGCCGCATCCGTACCAATGGAAGTCATATAATCCGTGTATTTTGTTATGTACTCAGAACAATTTTTTATTTTTCTATTTTTTACGCTTATTATTAATGACTTGATTTGTGCGAGCTCTTCCGACATTTCGAACATAGTTCTGATGATATATTCCGAGATAGCAGTCTGAGCGGCCCTGACAACGAGCCCTCTCATGGAAGATTCAGTCTTTTTATAGTTGCTCATCGACTTACATTTAGCATCAAAGTAAAAAGACCTGATTTTTGTCGACAGATAATCACTTATTTTTTCTAATAAATCCAACAAATCCTGTTCTGAAGTGTTCAAACATAACGATTTATTTTTGACGATTTGGTCAAATGTAGATCTGGTAGGACTGTCAAAACTGGAGTCATTAACGTTCATTTCTGCTATCCATTGTTTTCGTAATGCTGCGAAATCTATACCTTGTTCGTAGTTAGGTATATTTTTTTCATATATAGTTGATGCGCCGACATTTTCTTTTCCTTTTGGTAAAAATGGTTTTGCATGTGATCCATTTACGGCACGACCCTTATTACCAGTGAAATAACTCACTCCATTATGATAACAATGAACACGGTGTTTCCCAAATATGTGAGGCACTTCCATTTATAGTATAAAGTATAGTTATATATCCGTAATATAATTTCACATTTTGTATGAATTCTACAAAATCCTACATGATAAACAGGGCTCTGAAGTCGTTGGCCGACGAAATAAATAAGGTATCAGAGAATCTAAACACATGGGCGGTTATGTTGAAACAGCTAATTAAACTGCGCAGGAAACTGTTGAGAACACCGAGTGCGGATCGAGACCTCTATACAGTAGCAGACGCGTTTTCTAAACTGTTCTATAAAAATGGCGCTAAGGTCGACGAGTATCATTTAGATAGCGACTTAGATAGCGACGTAGATAGCGACGTAGATGAGGATTCGGATGGTTCAGATCTACCGGAAGATGATTTGGACATTCAAGACGATTCGGATGTAGATTTAAGCAGCAAAGTAGGCAGTTATGGAAGTAGTCGACAGAGTCATGTAAGCAGCAAAGTAGGCAATTATGGAAGTAGTCGACAGAGTCATGTAAGCAGCAAAGCAGGTAGTTATGGAAGTAGTCGACAGAGTCATGTAAGCAGCAAAGCAGGTAGTTATGTAAGCGGCCAGGCTGATCACCGACCAAAAAGGAAAAACAAATCAAAACAAAATCAAAAAACAAAAGCAAGGGACTCCACTGACATGTTCCTAACAGACAACGCAACCAAAATATCCGACATGCAAAAAGCGGCACTCAGCGTGTTGTCTGAAGAAGAACAAGCCGCAGCCGAATTAGCCGAACATATGGAGCAAAAAAGAAAGGAATACGCCGCAAGTGCCGCGAAGGGACCACCACCTAGTGCTCCGATTAGGTTCACATTGGACATCGATAAGACTTTGGATCCAGTAACTGGACTACCGATAGATTGCTCGGTCGTTCGTTCTGATGATGAATACACGGTATTTGAGGAAAATGTGCACCCGTTGATCGCTATGCAAAAAAAAGAACCCCTTATAGGTCAGGTAAATGGAGAAAATACGTTTTCGCGCCAAGACAACCTGGATAATAGTACTTCGCCTACTACATTACCAGCAGTCGAATTACGCGATCAAACCCAAAAAGATAACCCTGCCAAAAACGATGTAAGCGGTGGCGTCGATATTAGCCAGAATGCACCGCAATCAGACTCTCGCCCCACAAATACCGCACACGTCACCGAAGTAGATCATAATCCCAAATACGGGCCACTGTTCCGACTTTCCGCAAATAAACGGCGCGAACTACAGTACTCCTGGTTTCAGCAGGCGATAAGCACGATCGACGCACAAATAAAAAATAACGAGCTGGGGCCAATAACTCCGAGAACGCGAGATAAATTGATAAGAGACGAAACTACTAAATTGCAAGATCTTTATTGTGAAGCAAATATGTATTAACTTTACGTCTGCCCTAATGCATCTTTCATTACTAATTTTTTTGTGTCTAATATCGGAAGAATGGGGTTGTTTAAGTACCACTGTTTGATATCCGGCTCAACAGACCGGTAAAATTCGCGCACGACCGGATCGTCCTTGGCGGGTCCTCTTGACTTGTTAGATATACATTTATTGGCTCTTTCTATATCTAGTTCTAGTTTTTCTATTTGTGCATCGGCCAAATCTTTAGCGGACTTGACTATAGTTGACAGATATGTCATCGATATTTCTTTGGCATCAAACATAGGCACATCGACAGGAACGCGTCCTGTGATACGGTCCATCATTGCTAATATATATGGGTGCTTTAAGTATACCCCTCCTTTAAAGCCTTTCCCGACTAGATATGTTTCGCTATTCGCCATTCTAGATGTGTACGGTTTACATAAATAAAATTCTTCAAAGAATTTGGAAGTTGCGTACATTACGGATACGGTAGCTGGTTCAAAAGTAGTGTACTGTTTTGTGATAAAAGATCCGCCTTTTTTCAGGGTTAATAAACCGGTCAATATCTGGCCGATATTTGCGGGAAGTTGTATTAATTCCTGGTTGTTGTAATCGGAAGATACGTCAAAACCCAAATCACTAGTATATAAATCCACTTTTCCGCCTAGTTGTCTGCAGAAATCTGTCTGATTAGATTCTAACAGCACATCTCCATTATTATTCTCGTGCATCATCCAATGCGTACGATACGTATCGTACAGTCCATACTTGTCTTCTAATGGGGCAGTATTTTGCTCATTGGCATTTAGCAAACTGGATGCTCGCCAATCGTATTTAGAAGCAACCTTGCAATAAAGTGTGTGAACTAAATGGTGTGTAGATATCACAAAAGAACCGGGGAAAGCGGCATTATCAAAATGCAGGAAGGTCTTTTTATCCGGCGCTTCAATACTTCCTATTAAATCATAATGTAATATTAATTCGAAACACTTGAGCCATGCATTACTCACATTTAAAGTGTTACCTATCGAAGCCACAATATTTTTTTCATACTTAAACGGATCAAAATTGGACCAGAACGTTGCAAACTTTGGTTTTTTGTATTCTTCGTCCAATTTAGATTTGCTAGTGCTTAACGTTAACTTCGCGGCGTCTAGCGCTTTGATTCTGTATTTTTTCTTGTTATTTACGTTCGCATTATTTAGTGCGTTTTCGTGTACAAGTCTCCAAGATTTGAGCATTTATTATATGTAAACAACGTAAATTCAAAAATGAATATTATATAAAGTATATAAAATATAGATAAAATATAGATATACGGCAAAATGACATCAACTAACGATTCTAATGTAACTAACACTAATACCATTAATAACATGTCCACACTGGAATCCGACATGAAACAATTAGCGAATAATCTTCAGGCATTAAGTCTCAATGATCAACCAAGTGTTGCGACGGAAGCAGCCGCTATTATCACCGGAGTGCCCGCTGATTTTAAAAACTCATGGAGAGATTATTTATTGGTACAAAAACTTGTTGATACTGCCCGCCTGCCAACAAAAAATACCGAAGCTGATGCAGGATTTGATTTATACGCATTCGATACGACTGTTATTCCGGCTTGGGGCAAAGCATTAATTAGTACACAAATCTCTGTTGCGGTTCCTCCTGGAACGTACGGTCGCATCGCTCCTCGATCTGGACTTTCCGTTAAGCACGATTTGGAAGTCGGTGCGGGTGTCGTAGATCCGGGGTATACCGGCGAAGTTAAGGTGGTGTTACGCAATTTCTCCGATAAAGATTATACGGTTCAACAGGGAGATAAAATTGCGCAGTTAATTTTGGAAAATTACAGAAGTTGTCCGGTAAAAAACGTAAAATCCATTACGGAAATTTTGGGATTTTCGGCTAGAGGATCGGCCGGATTCGGATCGAGTGGCAAGTAAATGGGTACGTTGGTTAAACAAAATCATCAAAAAATAAATCGATGACGATTATCGATTGTTCCCGGTCTATTATTTAGCGTACGGTCGGTATATTATTCGTCCGCCCATTCAGGTTTCTTTTTTCTCGGTGTTTCGGTAACCTGAACATCATCAGTTTGGACCGCAGTGGTCGCAGATTCAGTTGTAGGTTTATTTAAAACAAATTTTTTCTTAGTCTTCTTTACGGTTTGTTTTGTATCGGCGGTTACCGCAGTTGCTTGGATAGAACTTACAACTTCGGCAGCTCGGTTGCGTGTGCTGGGTGTGCTGTTTGTACTGGTTGTGCTGTTGGTGTTGCGTGTGCTATTTGCACTGGTTGTGTTGTTGGTTTTGCTGGCTGCGCTGTTTGTACTCGTGGAGACGTCGTTCCTTTTTTGATCTCTAGCAGAGGTATAATTTTTACGAAATCCGGATTTTGCAGAACCGCCACGCCGAGAAGAACCTCCTGTATCTCGATTGGTCGATTTTTTATCGGGATTATCGATGTGCCTAGCGACGACATACGAATTTGTTTCTTCATTCCAACTGATATGCACTCGTCCATACAAGTCGAAAAATTTCGCGATTCTTTTACTTTCCGTCCATAAAATCAGCGCTCTCACTTTGTTTTTATGCAGGCTAACATAACGTGTAAATTCCTGTGGATTTGAATAATACATGCTTCTTACCAAATCGCGCTGTGCTGTTTCGACTGTATTAGATGGCCACGACTGATTTAATAAATTTTGGAAAGCCAACATGCTTTCGTCCGTAACGATGCCCTTTGCGATTAAGTCGCAAGAAGCGATTTCTCTTTCTAATTCATAAATACGTTTTGGTAAAGACATTCTGATTGTAATATTATACGATAGTTAATTATATACCTGTATAATAAATTCAAATTTTAATATATATCGAAATGGATGCCAAAATAGAGTTAATGCACGAAAATCTTTTCGAATTCTGCCAGGCTGAGCGAGAAAAATACGGCGAATTATACCAAGTTCTTTTAAAGTATGTTAAGGAACATGATTTATTTATTTCTGATAGTTATGAACTGACTGGTTTATCGAATACTTACAAATTCTTCGATTTCCACTATCAGATATATTGTTCTAAACCATTACTACACACAAACCGAATAATCAATTTGATGTATTGGAAATTAGCCAAACACCCTATGATTGGTACGTTAGTTATGAATACGTCAGTTAAGAACGAGGAATTTTCCATATCTTTCGATAATCGGTTTATTTGTAAATTGTTCGCGATGCAACGGGACAGACCTAAAGGGAACTCGGTTGACTTGATGAAGTTAGTAAAACCGGCGGTGATCAATAAAATAAAATATTTGCCGGCGGAAATTGAAATAATTGATATTTATCAAAAACTGTATAATGGATTGGGCAGTTTTTCAGCTATGAAACATTTCGTTTCTACGATGTACAAGCAAATTATGGATGATCGAACTATAAATGAGGAAGATACAGGACATACCAGTAACGACAAAGCTAACGATGACAAACAGACTGGTAACGACAAAGCTAACGATGACAAACAGACCAGTAACGATGATCAATCGGACGATGAAGATTTAAAATCCAAAACGTGTTATGAAAGAAAAAAAGAAGAACTGGAAGCTATCAAAATGTTTATACTTACCGATTTCTTAAAAGGGCGTCAAGACGTAACGTTATTAGGCCCCATTGCAGTAGATTGGTATACCATGGGAGAAAAACTTTGTCCGAAATACGACAAAATACAAATATGTGGCACAATAAAACCGGCCCAATTGAAGGAGGAACTACAGACATTTCTAAATTCACTAGGCCGTAAATACAATGTATCATTAGGAGATTCGCTCGATTTACTGATACCTAAAGATTTTCGAACAAAAAGAATAATATATTCTATGTCTATTAGAACGGACGCTGGTATAAAAGAAAAGCCCTTTCTTGAGTATTTTAATTGTTGCGATTTTGAACTAATACCAGTGTTCGACCATAATTCTATGCTAATAGCTAACAAGTACGTTCTTTTACGATTCTTGTTTATCGATTTATGGATTTACAAATTTATATATTCCATTGGTAGATTAGAGAAAAAAACTTACCTGCAAAAAAGAGACCGATTGGTGGCCGCGATCAAACAAGCTGAGGCTATGGACTTTATAGCGGAGGGCACCCTTGGATTTCATTATGATTATGATATTAGTAAAAGACAAAAGAAAATCGGACAAGAAGAATATTTTGCGCCATACAGTCCTAGCATGCACGTCCAGAAAAACGGAGCAGTCAGAAAATTGTAAACTTTTGGGCCATTGGTCCGATCGAAGTATTAAATGATTGTTTGATCGAAGTAAGCATAGTAATGCACGCTCGGCACAAAAAAATAAAATATAAATTTCCGCATTATTGAGTTTGCAATTCTTCTTTGAGCATTTGCAAAACTTCCTCGTGATTCGCTTTCATATATTTGTAATATTCATTGCACTGATCTGCATCAGACATATCATCCCAATTATCTGTGGCTTGGACGATCTGTTTCTTGACTTTGTCGGTCAAGTATTCATCAAATCGTTCAGGATTGGTTTTGAATTCGTTTTTAAATATAGTCATGATATTAGACCTAGGGGCCGCCGCTGGTTTCTTAGCAACCGCTGCCTTTTTTGCAGGTGGTTTCTTAGCAACCGCTGCCTTTTTTGCAGGTGGTTTCTTAGCAGGAGACTTCTTTTTACTGTCCGCCGCGTCATCTTCGTCTTCATCGGCATCCACATCCGATTCATTATCGGCAGCCACTTCTGCGGCGTCGGAATCGTTAGGTCGATCATTAGCGCCAGCACTAGCAGAATCGTCCAAATCGTCCATTACATCTTCGGTTTCCTTTGTGTCGGCTGGCTCGGTAGATTCGGCATCCGGATCGTCATCTGATTTTTTTGCCGGTTTTTTGACTGGTGCTTTCTGCGCGGGCTTTTTAGCGGCCGGTCTTTTTGCTGCGGGTTTTCGAGCTGCCGGCTTTTTAGTAACCTTGGTAACTTCCTCAAATGCCGCACCGGCGGTTTGATCTAATGTATCGATTTTAGTGTTTGTACTCGAAACTAACTGATGTATTTCGGAGATTTGACTCGAATTAGCGTTTTGTTCTTCCCGAAGCTTGGTTAGCGTTCGAATAATAGGAGCAAGCGCTTCTTCAAGATCTGCCAAAGTAAGAGATTTGGACATTTTGTATAATGACTATATGTTGTATTTTGTATATATTTATAAAATTCACTTTTTAAAAAGTACCCCTTCATACGTACATACTCAAATATCCTGTATCATTAGCGGCCGAATGGAAAATGTCCAATTTGTCCAATAATTCGGAATTTATTGTAAGGGGGTATGTTACTTCAAAGGAATAGCTGAATATTTTTTGAGAACCACTGGAACATATAACGGCGCCTATTTTATTAATTGTTGTATGTATAAACTGCGATATTCTGCGCATTCCGTCTTTGTCTTCTTTTGCCGCTACAGATATTATCGTATCTACCGCGTCTTCACTAAACCGGATATTTTTCGTTTCTAAGTTCGCGTTTTTCATCTCTTTGGGTATAATATATTTCATTGCTATTTCCTTCTTTTCTTGTGCCGTGTATCCAGGCAAATCGATAATTGGCAGTCTGTTCTGCAGAACTGCGTCTATATTTTTTCGGTCATTTAACGAATAAACGAAAGTTAAATTCGATAAATCTATAGATATATCGGGCATATAATGATCTTGAAATGTTTTTTGCTGAACAGGATCCGAAATATGTAAAAATACATGACCTACATGACTATGTAATCCGATTTTATCAAATTCATCGAAAAACAAGATTCCTGATTTGGTTCTACGACCGTCCGCGGTTTTTAAATTAGCCAGCGTCCGGACAAGGACGCCAGGCGTAGATCCTGTATATGTATATGAATGGCCTAAATAATGGCTCGGATCGACGCTACCACCCATGTTAATTTTTGCGAATGGTTGTTCTGTTGCATCACAAAAAGTTTGTATCAATTCGGTATTATGAGTTACCATACAAGACGCAAGTAAAAAGCGACCGTTGCCGTTTAATGTGAAGCCAGAATAATTTGTGGATTCGTTTGGCTCTATCGTAAATTTCGTGGTGTTTCTGATTTTCATGTCTGGTAACGTACGTAAATCGAGCATTATGACGTATAACTGGTTATTTACCTGACGACATTCGAATCCTAGGCTTCTTATTAAGAATTTCATTTGTTCTAGTAAAATGGTACTCGTAAATTTGAGAACAAGTTCTTTTAATTCGGTATATTCAGTTAATTCGGTTGGTTCAATTAGTTCGGCCGATCTAGCGTGCTCTTTTACGTCCATATTTTTGAGCAATGCTAGCGATTTATTTTTATCTGAACGACCCTTGTTTTCTGTACGTTTGGTTAGGTTTGTAATATCCGAATTAACTAGTATGCTCGACCCGGCAGTTTTTTTCTTTTTAGGTGGGTTGCTAAACGACCGACTAGAACTGCTTTTCCTAGAGGGGGTCGACGTCCTTGACGAGCCTGCAGACTTGTTTGATTTGAATGATTTAGGTGTTCGGTTGTTGTTTAGCTGGTCGTCCGTTTGACTGCCTGTTTGGCGATTTGGTTTGCTGTATGCATCGCTGTTCATACGCCCAGTACTGGCCGGTTTATCAGCTACGCTTGATTTGACCGCTCTAGTTATTTGACTATTTATTTGGCTCGATCCAGTTATTTGACTATTTATTTGGCTCGACCTGGCTGGTTTATTTGACTGACCGGCGCCACCAATTTTATTCGATTGGACAGTTTTTGTGCCGTTTGTCGAATTTGACATAGGTGCATTACCGGTCGACGCTTTCTCAAATAATCGATTGATTACCGCAATAGAAGCGTCGCAATATCCCAATAAAAGCCGATGTCTGATCGCTCTAGTATTGTACAAATATTCGTCCGGAATGTACCGATGATTTAGTAGATAACCAATCTCCGTTTTGTCGATAGTTTCAAGAGTATCAGATGAAGTACCCGCTTGAACACATTTGGTTATTTCATCCAGTTTTTTAGAAAGATAATCTTTTACAATCTCGTCTGAAGATTTCTTATTGCTTCCCAATAATAATCCAACCAAGTATGGGTCGTTTTTAATTGTCTGTTTTTGATATTCCACCGGTTTGTAAAATAATTTATATTTCGTTTTCCATGCGTCCGATTTCTGCAAATATTCATTAATCGGTATGTCTACGATGTCTCCGGTCGAATCATCAATCAGAGTTAATATATGAACGCTGTTAGCTATAAACCCATCACCAAACTCCGGAAGTACACTGTACATTTGGTCTTTTCCTTCCGTGGTGGTTAGTACGATTCGAGGCTCACCGTCGTCTCCGATAAGTATGTCGCCTCTAGAGATGTTTTTTGCTGCTTTCATTCCTCCTAGATATAGTAATATTTGGGTGTCCGGATGCAGACATTTGCCAACTCCAGGAGGTCCGCACAACGCCAAAGACATATTGGTGGCATTTGGATTACGTATACGTAAAGCAAGCAGCTCCAGCAACCTTTCCTTTGGTTTTACCATGCCGCACAACTTAGAATCCATATATTGCTTGACGTTGTATAAAAACTCGTTAATACGCGAAGACGGATCGGCCACACTTACTTTCAAAGGGACAACTCGGTCGGATATCTTCATACCCCATTCGAGCCATTCCAGTAATTTAGGATGCGAATCATCGTTTATGGATAATGTTTCGAATGTTTTGAGTTTATCTAAAAGGACACTTTTGTTCTTTTTGGAAACATCCGAATGTAATATTCTAACTTTCATAGGCATCGGATTTGTTGTGGTTAATGACGCACTTTCCAATTCTGCTTCTTCCAACTCCCGATTTGTTTCTTTGGTTTTTTCGTAATCTTCCAATTTTTTTATTATTTCTTTTTTCCTTTGAAAGAAATCGTCCGTATATCGATCAGTGCGATCTAGTATTTCCAATTGTTCAATTGTAGTGCATTTTTCCTTAAACGGCATTTTACTTATTAGTACGTCTGAATGTGTAGGCATGTGAATGATATTATCGTATATTTCGCCGGCCAATTCTCTGATCTTGCGCCGTTTATGTAGTGGTATTTTCATCATCCATAAATCGATGATTTTATCTTTATGTTCCGATTCGGCGGATTTGACGCTTTCTTGATAATCGCTATCGTCTGACGAATCTGAATAATCTGCAGCTGCGAGGGTTTTTCTTTTACGTTTGTGAGACATACTTTAGTATTTGGTGATTTTATATATATGTATAATACGAATCAGTTTTTAATAGTTATGTGTTAGTATTTGTATGTAAGTATTTATAAGTGTGTCCAAGCGTCTCTAAGTATTTAATAAAGGCAGTTAGGGCAATAAAATACCCAAAAAAGAAAAATACACAACAAAAATACACAACAAAAATACACAACAAAAATACACGACAAAAATACGCAACAAAAATACGCAAAAAATAAAAGCCTACGTCGCCTTAAATGTTTTATTCATGTTTCACTAAAGTGGAAAACTGTTTGATATCTACCACTTTATTTTTGTTGACTATCAGAAATTCCTTTTGTTCTTTACTCAATTTACTGGGCCATATATATGTATGTTTAATGTAGTCTTCCGGCACATTTTTGAAAACTTTTAAATAAGAATTATTTTTTCTTATCAAATTTGCTTGGTGACTCATATGTACACTTTTATTACCTATAAACCAAGGAATAGCAATATGACCGCGTATCCCGTACAATTTCATGTTGTTTACAAAACCGCGCCTTATCCATTCTTCTACTATTGTATTATAGTATAACATAAGAGCCTTTGTGTGACCATCCCACATTTTCACAACTGGATGATTGATCCATCCAGTTTTATGCGTCATTCCAGTCAATATGTTAAGTATCTGTTTGGCTTCGACTCTTTGTTTTCCTAATCTTTTGTTATCTAAAACCCTGGCACATTTTTTAAAATCGGAGTATGGTATAAATGTATTCACCATCCGCTATAGTTCAATACATTATCTTGTATATAATTCGAAACAATTTCTCTGCCCGATAATTCACGAACAGCGACCATTTTTAGTGTTTCATTTTGCTGCATTACTAATTGGTAAAGAACCGAGTCGTGTTGTTCTTTAGAAGCAAGATACTTGTCTACTTCGTTATTGATAGTTTTTTGTATTTGTTCTAACAACAACAGCGACTCGTCTTTTTTACTGGACGATTTCATACATGCGTATATTTGTCTCTGTAGATCCGGCTGTGTTTCCGAGTTGATCAGTCCTAACAACCCCCTGTATTTCGGTGATAATTTACACTCTATTTCTCTAGGCAGAGAAATTCCAAAAATGCACAACAGAGTTGCGGTCTTTCTTAATTCATGCGCGGCGTCGAGTTGATCTTGAATTACATTGATGCTGTTCTCCCGATTTTTATTTTCTTTCAAAAGTCTATCTTTGATAGTATCCGACACGGAAGTGTCTGCTAATGGCACCATGTCAATTAGGTGGGTGTTATTTTCGTTACCTCTGTGGTGCGTAGCGAGAAATTCTTCCGATGTTGGTACTATAACTTCCGGCAATTCTTTTTCTCCCGTCAACAGAAATATAGTTTCTTCGCTCACTGTTTCGATTTTATGATCGCAAATGCGTCTGTCGTCAGGACGACTACCGGTATTGATATCTGTCATATTGTATTAAATATATTGATTAACTGCGAATTGTTTAAAACGAACTGTCGTCGTGTATTATTTTTATATTTATTTTTTTATCGGTAAGCTACCTATCAGTCGCTGTTGTTAGTTGTCAGTTAGTTGTCAGATATCGGTCGTTAATTAGTTGTCAGTTAGTTGTCAGATATCGGTCGTTAATTAGTTGTCAGTTAGTTGTCAGATATCGGTCGTTAATTAGTTGTTAATTAGTTGTCAGATATCGGTCGTTAATTAGTTGTTAGTAAGCAGTGCATTTTCCGTTCGACCGATCTGGGGTTATGCAGTATTCGCATGTCCCAGATTTTCCAACCCAATAGCCTTCCCCTTAAAATTATTAGCACTAATAAGTTGTATTAGCGTTTCAGTCGCGTTTGCAAGCGTATCGGAAATTATACTCACCTCTACACAGTAAGGGTCGCATATCTCATTTAAAATACAATATCTAGTGACATCCGCAGATAAAATACTTATTATGTCGCCCGATATATTACTGCGCAGGAAAGGTGCCTTCTTTTTTGGTGAATATATAAGGTATATCGATTTTGCATAGCAATAACTGATAACCGGGTTTGTTAATTGTAGATAAGTTAGTAAATCTGAGTAATCAGGCGCCGGTTCGTTACAAAATATATTAATCTTCAACGAAAAATCGGAGTCATTTACTATATCATCGCACAATTTTCTTTTAGTTTCAGTATTAAAATACGCATATACCTGCCCCATTAACATATAAATATATAAGTATAGATTACACATGGATAAATTGAACAAAATAACAAATGTCGCATTTGCCGTTTTTGTCATACTGGTGCTTTACATATTTTATCATTATTATACACGTCCCGATCCTGTCGAAATAGACACTGATGGAGATGGCGTAATATCCCCAGAGGAGATAAAGGAATATATAAAAAAAGAAATAGACCGTCGGTCTAAATCACCCCCTCAGTTTAGAGGAATACTCAAATCGGCAATTTCCGGCATTGTTAGAGGAGCGTTAATGGGGTTGCTACTTGGCGGGGTCGAAGGCGCCGCGACAAGTGCGATAGTTTTGGGTACCATTAATCCAATAATATCTAGTTTTGAGTATATGTATTAAAAAATGATAAGTAATCATTTTCTTTGGGAGAAAACCGAAAAGGATCCTACATAGCACGGTTGTGCCAAGTAAAAACCTTTCCAATAAAACCGCGGTTGCAGTGGTAGCGGGGAAGGGGAAGGGGAACTTGAACATTAATCAATACCAATATCTTCACCATCCCAATTACCATTGTTGTCGAACGAGAGTGTATTACGAGTTTGTTTGATAGACATCTTGTGTGTAAGTAAATTGTGAAAATTGGAAAATTATCAAAATTAGACTAAACGCAAAAATACTAGTAAACAGAAGCTTCTTAAAACACCCGCAGGACGGATCGCTTTATTTATAGATAGCACCTAAAAATTCATTTTTTTCTGTTTGTTATTTTTGGTATTGGAGAAGGTCTGTTTAGTAATAAAACCACGGTATTTATAAGTGGATGAACCCATAAATGGTAAAAAAAATCTATATAAATCCACAAACGACCGCTTTTCCCTATAGGCCTTAATTAGACCAAAAACAGTATAAATCTGTAGAAGCCCTGGATACCGCTGTATAGGTAGCTCTGAATAAACTAGCAATTTTGTTCGATTTTCTCGAAGTGTTGGATTGAGCATCGTCAGATTTTCCATCTATAATACTCCACTTAATACTATTCAAATTAACAAAAGTGGTATGGTATTCGGAGCCTTGCGCCTTATAAATCGTCATACAATACCCATAGTCTAAAATAGGGTATTTTTTCATATATTCTGACATTATTTGCAAATAATACATTCTATTCTCACACATCCTTATTTTTTGCCTAGTTTTATTGACCTGATCTGCATTGACATGCATTATCTGAAATTTTTCTGTTGGGTTATTAATCCTAGAAATGGTTAATTTTTGGCCGTCAAAATACGAAGAATCGTATTTAGATTTATTTATGATTGTTTTGATTTTGACATCTTCTACATCAATAATATCAAAGATCTCGCCGTTATAAAGCGAAATGCCAAGACTATCCTTTAATTCGCATATCCCTTTCTTTTGAATGATCGAAAACAATTCGATTGGCCTCTCAATACTACACCGATCGCCAATATTAAAACATATAATTTTTCTGGATTTCGGAATCTCCCTAGAAGCTTGGGTGTCTATTATATCTTGTATATAATGATTCGTTTTTGCACAATTTGCTTTGGAATATGTCAGAATTACGCAATCTTTAGTTTCATTTTGTAAAGTGTCCATATATTTGTCTAACCATGCACCGAAAGTTTTATAAAAGCATACTTTTCTAGGTACCATGTTGTATGGATAATCCTTTATAAAATCGGTAAGTTCGCCCTTTTTAATACTAGGAATGAGTCCAATCATCTGATCGTTTATTCCGCTTATTTTGTTATTGGCGCTGCGCATTACTTTGTCCAATTTGGCAACCGTCCATTGTTCGGACGTTGCTGTTTGAAACACAACCGATCTTTCTTCTTTTATAGGAGGTAGTTGCCAGTAATCGCCCAAAAATATATATTTTAGTTTTTTGCCAAATTCGAATGACAAGTAGTCATGTGTATCTTTTATATACTTGTATAAATCAGCAGATATTGTCGAACATTCGTCAAATATAATCACATCATAATCTTTTAAATATGCGGTTTTAGTTGGATTAAATGTAAAACTTATTGCGTTCTCGTTAATAAATGACCCGGTATATATTAATTCCAACGCTAGTAATTTATGTATAGTCATGAAATCCGGATTGAAATCTATGGAAAACTTATCTGCGATTTTACATAAGACTTGCGTTGCTTTATTTGTGAAAGCACAAAATGCAATTTTGAGAGATTTGCCGTTGAATGCGGTAACAATTACGGTTGTTTTGCCGGATCCTGCGGGTCCAAGCAACAACATATTATTTTTGTCAGATTCCAAAAATTTGATGGTTGTTCGATATGCACGGGTCTGCGATTCATTTAGTTTTAAATCCATGTATATTATAACTTGGTAGACGACTTCAGTTTTCAACGATTATAAATCTCTCTTTTCAATTGTTATAAATCCTTCTGTTGCTCGCGCTGTAATCGACATAACCACATTTAACCGTTACGGGTGCGTATCTGATCGCAAAAGTATCACCGGGGCGGCTAGGTTTTTTGCTTGCCTTTTTATTCTTGGGTTTATTACTGGTCTGGTCGTCAGTTTGGCATGTACTGGATGCTTTGCAGTCGGTTGTATTTGTAGTTTGGTCACTGGGTTGATCGTCAGTTTGGTCGCTATTTTGGTCACTGGGTTGATCGTCAGTTTGGTCGCTATTTTGACCGTCAGATGCATTACTTGTTACGTATATACGGGTTCCATCATCAGCTATAATTGAACGAGAACTCAGTTCAGTAGAAGTGTAGCCTTGTATTATGTGCATAATCGATGCATCTACGGTTTTATCTTTTTTATAACACCAATAAAGATAATTCACAACGCGTGGTTCCAAATGTCTCAATCTGTTAATTGTACGTGTAATAGAAAAGCCGCATACTTTAGCAACCCATCTAATAAAATCGGCAGTCGCAATAACTAGTTCGGGCATTTGAGGTACGTAAAAGTATGTATATTATTATATGTATGTTAGTTTAAAAGCAATAAACTGACATAATAATATTAATAATATTAATTATAAATGGCCGATCGTAAAACCGAAGGATCAATGTCTCGTGTAAATTCTAAAGCAAAAAAAGACATTAGGCAGGACCAATTGGAGCGCGGTACGACCGGTGGTAAAAGTGTAAATGGTAAAAGAACCAGAAGTGTCAACAGCAAAAGAACCAAAAGTATAAACGGCAGCAGATTGAGTAAGAGCGTAAATGGTAAAAGAACAAGGAGCAAAAGTACGAGAGGTCGAAGAACCAAGAGTATAAGCGGCAGCGGATCGAGTAAGAGTATAATCGGTAGCGGATCGAGTAAGAGCGTACCCAGCAAAAGAACCAGAAGTGTAAACGGTAAAAGTGTAAACAGCATCCATTCGAGCAGTCAAGCTAAAGGCAGAAAAGTCGTTATTTCAACCGATAAACACGGCGTACAACCGGAAAATAAAGAAGTGAACTCCATGTTTATAAATAGAGAACTAACTCCCTCCGAAACAAAAGCGATAGACGAAAAAATAAATAAAATACTTTCCGAAATGGACCAAGAATTAAAATCATTTGTCGGAAATAAACCAAATGCATATGTGTGGCTAATAATGCGCGGAAATAGCTATGTACCTGGTTTATGCGTAAGTATGCACACTATGCGAGAACAAAGCCCGGATGCTGATTTAGTCGTTTTGTATACAGAAGATGTGACGCAATTAGACGAAATAAAAACGATAGCCGACTTTGTTATTAAAGTACCTTATATTTCTACTGAATGTCTGAAATTAAAAGAAGCTAAACAAAATTCGGCATATATTCCGTGGATAGAGAGTTCTTTCACAAAATGGACGTGCTTGGCGTTGAACTATAAAAAGGTCTTTTTTATCGATGCGGATATTATCATAACAAAAAACATAGATGATATATTCGAATTAAAAGCCCCTGCCGCTTGTTTTGCTTCATTACATGCTCGTCCGGTGGGCTCACTGCCAAATTTATATCGAGGAAAAAAGGGACGCGACGGGTATCTGATACATGGGGAACCTGTAGATTATCAAACGGCAATACGATCAATCAAATCAAGAGCACCTATTCTATGTGCTAGTAGTGTTTTGTTAGAGCCGGGAATGCCAATTTTCAAAGCTTTTCTCGAATGGCTGTTGCGCGTAGTGCCTTTCGGCGTTCCTAATTGCGTGAATGGATATGACGAACAAAGTATATATTTATTTTACGCATTAAAAAAGACAACTTGGATAAATATCCATCATAGGTATAACATGTTTATCGGTAAGAATAATTATTTAGCGAAAGGCGATTTTCCCAAAATAATACATTATTATACGGTTCCAAAACCGTGGGGAAGAAAATGCGACGAGTACGAAGATATTGTGACTTGGTATCATGCTGCTATTCGGATGATCAAAAAATATAAATTTAAGCCTGCCGTCGTATCTATTGATAGCGAAGAGTTAGAAAAGGCCAGCGAATTGCCCGACACATATTTGCCAAAATTCCGCAAATGACTTGTCTATTCATTATTCTTGTTTGCTAGCTTTTTTCCGACCGTGCGTAGATCTTGCCTAGCCGATAATTTCGTTGACTAGCAATAATTTATTTTTCCGGTTTGTGCTGTTTAATAATATATCATTGAAAGTAATCGCGAGGTGTACGTTACGAACATGTCTGATACTGTGTATTTCCGTCCTTTGTCAGTACAACCATATTATCTACTTAGGATAAGTAAATGGTTAGTTAAATTAGGCAAATTCACAAATGTAGCAGAAGCATACGATTTCTTGGACTTTTTAGAAAAAACAAACGGCAACTTACTAAAGCACTATATTTCTGAATATCACCGAGTCCATAATTTCAAAACCGGATATTTAGTATACGGCACCGATACTAATGCTTTCAGAAGCGCCGTCGGCCCGTACGGCGAAGAATCGCACATGTATTATTCTCGCAGCTCATAATTAATCAGCTAAAACGGCTGTTTTTCTTTTTTTCCGAATTGTACGATCATTGGTATCATTGGTATCATTGGTATCGTTGGTATCATTGGTATCATTGGTATCGTTGGTATCGTTGGTATCGTTGGTATCATCGCTAATAACTTGCCATTGACCTGCTGCGATATCTCCTAATTTACGTTTGTTTTTCCTTACAAATTTTAACTTGACTTTGATGGGCGTTAGTTTAGCCAAATCCCCGGATATGTATTCGGCAATCTCCATCATAACTTTGCAATCTATTTCGTTATATTCGATTATTTTTTTCATGACTGGCAATTCTTTCATGGAAATGTTTCTTTTTTTCGCATCATTACTGCATTCTGACGCTTTTACCATAGCGTTACGTCCGTCCAAAATTCCGTCTTCTGGCCATTGCGTCGATATAAGACCATTTTCTTGCATTGCAGGAGCAATATCTTTTAAGCTGAAAGTCAGCGCGCCCTTGACAGTTATCGGTATATCGATAAACAAGCGGCACAAATCAAACCATTGCCATTTCAGTGAGCTGAAATTCTTTTTGAGTTCTGCCGAATATTTTGCAGCCGCTTGATTGTAAAATGTTTTTTCGGCATGAGACCAGTGGAATACCACCGTATCGTCGAAAGAACCGGCGTCGTGCAAAACTTCAGAAATAACATCGTGCATAGACAAAAATAGTTCTTTTTCGTTTTCTGCATTGATACTATCAACCGTCAAATTTTTGTAATTCCATTTGTCGGAACCACGCACAGTCCAACCAATACCTATCATAAATATTCTAGATTGGGTGTTCGTTAATGGTGTAAATTCGTGGGGGTTTTCTAATAAATCGCATATCGTTTCGAAATCAACATAAAACTTCACTTTGGCGTCCGGTATTGAAAAATCCGTATGTTTGTAAATGATGCTTTTATTTCCGCGATTTGTGGATAAAATAGCGTCTATTGTTGTCGCTATCTTGTCGCTAGTATGACCCAATAGCGATGCGCTACATTTGGTATTTTGCCAATTGGTAACGCCGCTTTGTATAGCTTTATTTCTGTTCTGAACACCCGTATGATATATTTGCGTTAATTCTCCCATTTTTTTCGCCAGAGCTTTTTTGGTTGAATGCCAAGGTGCGTCCGATTCGTTGCACATATTCGGGTATAATTCGATACGACTGGGTGGATTTATAGACCAAGTCGCTCCTTCCTTTCGTACTAAGCGAATCCATGCAACTGCATCCTTGACTCTGTTTTTGATATTGCTGTCTATTTCTGCAAAATCCACTTCGCCAAGACGGTCGAACCAGCCATTACCGCTGTAATTTATATTTTTAGAAGTATAAGACCATTTACGCCCCAATATAAATGCTTTTGTCGGCGTATATTCCTGCATTTCACTTAAAGCATCATTATAGATGCATATTTGTCCTTTGTACGAACACATAGCTCCCTGATTCAACAAATGGGTACCGTTAGCCCTCAATAGTAGGGTCAGATTTTTAATATCTATGACCAAATAATGCCAATTCCTACTATACTTGCATCCCTTTTTCGGATATGTGCTATCTAAAGGAGGGTGATTAAATAGCGAATTTATAAAATCAGATCTAACAAGCAAATCGGCTATTCCGTACGTTTTGTTGGACTTATTATGAAGAACGGCCTGATGTATAATTTTTACTCCCGCCCGCATCGCATCGCAAGTCTCTTGTAATTTATCTGCTTGTCGTACTTGAGCTCGATCGGCGATAGTCCGGATATCAGACGGAAACTTTTTGTAAAGGTATGCTATCACGTCCTGTTCGAAACGTATTCCTTGGGTTTGCATATAATCGTTGAATACCGATGCTTGCTTGGCATCGCACTCATAATCCTCGATTTTTTGGTCTAGCGCTGGATCTCCAACGGTTTTGAAGGTCTTTTTTCCGTATTCATCGAGCCAATCTAAAAGAGGATCATTAAGTAGATAGTTACGTATATTTGTGGCTGCTACCCATTCTTTCCAATCGGTTAACACGATCGCGTTGCAAGTTGCGGGGGTAATTATATTGCGTTCTAAAATTTCTGCGGGTTGACCGGGCCTGTCATTCTGACTTATATGTACGCTTGCGGGTTGACCGGGCCTGTCATTCTGACTTATATGTACGCTTGCGGGTTGACCGGGTCTGTCAGACGTCAATAAATTATCTTCTCGATAAGTTTCCAATATTGGTTTTGCATTTTGATCCGATCCTACACCTGTCGATACTTGAACAGTCGTATTCGGCGGATCTAACTGTAATACCGATACAGTGGCCGGCACGGCGAGTGCTTCGTGTAGTTCGACGGAATTGACCGCTTTTAGCACGGGTGTAGAAGGAACGAACGGGGACGGTTCTATTTCCAATGAATCAGTATGTAAATTATAATACACTTGTTTTCCGCCGGTGTCCGCTATAAGTTTGCCCAATCCGTGAAACCGATAATGTTCCACTTTATTCCAAAATGTTGTAAGCACTGGTAAACTTTTGGCAAACCAGACTTTGTTTCTTTTAATTATATTCAATGTGTGTTTTTTCAAATACCAGATAGTACCATCAGGATGCGTCCCAGAATAACTGTGCCCGGTGGAATTTAATTTATTTTCCTCAAATCTACATTGAAAGAAATAACACTCGTCCAAATCGCAAACTTCCATTTGTATTTGTGTTTGTATCCAGTAATAATACGGAATTAATCCGTTAGCTATGTGCCTGTGAAATGGACATTTTATTTCGAGCAGCCTGCCGGAAAGCAATATTGCGTCAGGACTGGCTCCTAACCACGGTATTTGCGGATGTATGGCTAGTCCTATATCTAGTATTTTTTCGTTAGTTATTTTTTCAAATATATTTTTTGCTATTGGTTCGTACTTTTCTCCCCAATTGATGCTTTTGGAAGTTATCAAGTCGGATTCCGACAAAGGCGAACATTTTCGTTTTAGCAATTCTAGACTAGTTTCGTGTTGATTCGCGTCTAAAGCACTGGCGACCTCCGAACTAGATAATATTTTATGCCGGTGTTGTAGCCATTCGGGAGACTTCTGTGGGGCTTTCAATGATTTTGAAATGACTTGTAAAATGCGTTTATCTAATGTTAAGATGGAGGACATTTTTAGATTTATAAATAAAAAAAGAAATCAAATTTAAAGGTGATCTATCCGCTAAGGGAAAATTTTAGTAAATACAAAATAGCAGCTATTGTAGGAGTAAGGGTAAAGGCACAATAAGTAGCTATGGTAGGAGTAAGGGTAAAGGCACGATAAGTAGCTATGGTAGGAGTAAGGGTAAAGGCACAATAAGTAGGTCGGTTTCTCTGTTACTTATTCTTTTTTAGACTTCACTAACCTTTTTACTTTTATGACCTTTTTAACAATCCTCGTTTTTTTGACAGGATGTGTAATAGCAATCGCTTTATTAAGCTGGTTCGTAATTCTCGCCCGGTTGAACGATTTTTCTACGACCAACCAGTTTATCAAATCATCCAATTTGCAGTCAACAAACGCTCTTTTTCCTGGTTGGTCGTTATATTTCTTGATTTCCGAAAATATAGGTTCTTTGGTAAATTCTCGCATATTTTTTAGTTGTTCGTCTGTAAGTTCAATCGTGTGTAATTTTTTAAGTACCGTTGCAGGACCGACGCCTTTTGTTTTAGCGCATGTGTCGGTACCGAGAGCCATTGCGGCTTTATGAAAATCGGCCAATGTCGGACTGGGATATTCTTCATTAGCATTAGCAATTTGTTCTAATACATCTTTCTGTGTATATTCGTATATCAACTTATCCCGAGGATTTCTTCGCAATAATCTGAGCGCGCCGTAAGCAATTGGGTCCGTGTCTCCAGAAAACACCGCATTAACATATCCGATTTTATTCAGATAACTGGCGATTGCTTCTCCTTCAAAGCCTTTGGGTGCTTCTATAAATTGTATGTTTAGACATGTAAGTATATATTTGACATCATTTATCATTGATTTAGAAGCATGGAACGTTTGCTTTTCTAATGATTGGATTCTGTCAGTTGTCGATATTTTGTTCTCCGGTTTGCTGCGGTCGGCGTTGCTTTTTGATTCTTGGTTACTTTTCCCCTGTTTAGACTCACTTTCCGGATCAGCCACTTCGTCAGAATCGCTCATATCACTAAATAATGCGTCTTCCGTTTCTTTGACATCGGCTAACGATTTAATTTGCTCCAGCGCGATTTCTTTTCGTTTTTTTCTTTTAGCTAACTCGTGTAATTTCATTGGATTATGAAAATCGGAATTAGGATCCTGATCGTGATCGAACACCCAGACCTGTCTAATATTATTCCGGTGCATCTCGTTTACTATAGCTAGTATAACATTGATATGCATCGTCGGGTTTCCATGCGCATCCGTCAAAGTAGCTACGGATTTGGCGCCTAGTGCGGCCCTGTATATTTCTGTCATTGCGTCTATTGCGATTTTTTGACCTTTCAAATCCTTGTATTTTACGGTCCTTACCGCTTTGAACGCCTTACTGAAATTTTTTATGCCCATCTTTCTTATTTAATTAATCATTCAATTTTTATATCGAAGATGAAAAAAATTAAATGGGTCGTATTTTAGTTGGCGTGCTTCAATCTTCCAGATCTGGTATAATGTCGTCCTTGCATGACTCTGGTATTAAACAGTCGTCTGCGGACAGCGCCGACATATGGCAATCTTTCCAAAGAGAGGCTATGACTTCGTCGTTTTTGTATAGCAATAATTTCCCGTATTTTGGATAATATGCAGCCCGAAATTCCGATGGAAATGTGTCTGGATCTTCCGGTTCGAATTCCAACCAATCTATGGTTGCACTGTAGTCCTTGCAAAAAGACATTGTTGGTGATATTGTATGGGCTCCGGCAAAGGTTATTTTAATTGGGTTGTTAAGTATTATGCCTTGCTCGTTAGCCGCAAGCAAATAACCGTTCCTGCAATGACTTAGCGTCCCAATATTATCCCCGAGATACAGCAGAAACATTTCTAATTCGGCCCTCTGGCAAAAATCTGCGTCCGCTTTCCAAAATCCAGAAAGTAGTGTATTTTCATGCGCTCTGGCTATGAAATATGCCAGGACAAAAATAAAGATTATGACCGCTCCGATCAAATATAACATTTCTAGAGTCAATATATATTAAAGGGTCGCTTTATTTTTATACATTTAAGAACAGTAATTCGCGATTTATGATTATTCGGTTTGTGTGACTGGGCGGTCGGTTGTATTCACACAGCTAAGAACTGCGTTTGTGGTATTTGGATTTATCACGGCTGCAGAGGAGTGTTGTGTTTGATCCGACACATTGTTTGTTTGCATGGTTTGCTCGGGAGGTGTCTCTTGCGTATCTTGTGTAGCTTGTGTAGCTTGGGCCCCTTGTGTATCTTGTGTATCTTGCGTATCTTGTGTATCTTGTGTATCTTGTGTATCTTGTGTATCTTGTGTATCTTGTGTATCTTGTGTATTTTTAGCGGGCTGTTTTGCGAATAGTATTTCTAATAAATCAGTCTCCGGGTTGCTAGCTGTAGCTTTTGAATCAGGAGTGTTAACTGTAGCTTTTGAGTCGGTATTATTATTCATAGATTTTGAGTCGAATTCCAGAACCGGGGGTGGTACAAATACCGACGCTAAGTTGGTAGTTGAGGCATTGAATACTGCTGAAATATCGTCATCTAGCAAATTAACTTGGACATTAGCAGGTACTGTATTATTATAATCCAAGGTTTTTAGTAGATCCGTCATAGACATATAAACTAGATGGAACAAATCCTCGACTGGCAAGAGATCCAGTTCGCAGGCCAATCCCATTGGTGATTCTGATTTTTCCATCAATTGAACAAACAAACAGCACCAAGCGGTCGACCATACAAAGTCGATTTCCCCCCTTGAAGGCGATGGATTGACGACATCTTTCGGGAGCCACGACAGGGAAGGTTCATAACTATATCCTAAATTTACATTTTCTGCGAAAGAAATGAACAAAATGTCTATCACATTTTTTGGACAGTTGGGACTTACTTGTAAATAATCGTTCCGATTGTTAGGATCAAACCAGTAAATTAGTTTTTCCTTATTATCAAATATAAGTGCCATGTCGTGGCGCCGCCCATTAAAACTATCAACCGAATATGTAGTTAGAGGTAAATATGCAAATCTTCGTGTTTTATTTTTTTCTATAAAATCGACAAATTCTTTCGGACTATACCCGTAATAACAGATGTCTTTATTTTCTCCAGAAATGCTGTGTAACTGCGGTGTCACGAATTCTTTAGTTTCATCGCATTTCACAAAGCCATCGAATACTACATCTAGAACCATATGTCGCATTTTAAATGCTAAAGTCTGATAATCCAATATGTAAGACGTATGTGGCCATTTTATATCTGGGTATTCGGTGCTTGTTTTGGCTTTAAATATATCTTGTAGAGACACATTCTTTAATTTTTTGATAGCACCACTAATAGGGCGGTAATTGAAGAATGTCTCGAAATTCATGTTTAATTTTGAAAATGTATGTAATAATTAACACTATTCAGTTTTTTCAATTTTCAAATGGCCATGCGGCGAAAAGATTGGGATTCAGTATTCATGGATATGTGTGAAATACTAAAAGACAGATCTATGTGTCTTAAATACCAAACAGCAACGATCATTGTAAAAAACTCGCAAATAATAGCTATTGGATATAACGGAACTGCATCTAAAAAAGCAGAATGCGCAGATCATTGGCTTAACTACTGGGCCGAACTTTTCGACGAGACTCCGTTTGAAAAATGGATCCAGTCGGAAGAGTTTCGCGAAATGCATTCGAAATGGTCGGAAATATATGAAATACACGCTGAAGTTAATGCGCTAAATTGGATTTCTAAAAGCGTCATAGATGATACTTGCGTACTGTATACTTTTTATTCTCCTTGCGAGAGATGCGCCAAACATATTATATCTTATGGGGTTAAACGGGTATGTTATCGCAATAACTACACAGGCAGATCCAAATGTGGGTCAACTGGATTAAAGATATTACGAGAAAACGATGTTGTTTGCGAACAAATTACACGTTAGACTATTACTCGAAAAAAATATATATCAGATTCGTAAAACAAAATGTCCAGCCGCGGTTATAGTGAACCTCTTACTAATCCAAGCAACCATAAGGATAATAACAGTTTATCCCTGAGAACTTTCGATAACCATTTCAAAATGTTGAATGACGGACTCATTTCTGTGACCAAAAATATAACCACACTGCATAATCGGCTTGGTTTATTGGAAAACACGGTCGCCGCGGCACAGCCATCCGAATTGAAATTGCGCATTGAAAATATCGAACGCAGCTTGACCACCCACAGCAAACTAATCTCGGAAGTTCGCAACATGGTCTCAGTATTAAACAAAGCTAAGCTGCAAGAGAAAAATACCAATCAACTTACCGCACAGCCGAGCCAAGTGGTAAGTCAAGTGGCGAGTCAACCTACAACACAGCCCGTTAGTCAGCTAGGTAGTCAAGTGGCGAGTCAACCTACAACACAGCCCGTTAGTCAGCTAGGTAGTCAAGTGGCGAGTCAACCTACAACACAGCCCGTTAGTCAGCTAGGTAGTCAACCCACATTACAGTCGAGCCAGCCCGTTAGTCAGAAATCAACCAAATTAGTCCAGCCCGTTCATACACCGCAACCCGTCCAGATTGTACCAGCTGTAAATCTTGATGAGGTAGTCGCGTTTTCTTCACCAACCGTCGATCCAGTGTCATCCGTAGACGTACCAGTATCCGTACTAAATAACACAAAAGCAGAAACTACGAACAGCGCCGAAGCTAAAAACAAAAGTATTGAAGAACCAGCACCAGTCTCTAATGTTCAAATTAACCCTTTAAACCTACATATACCTGAAATTGCAGCCCCGACAGATCAAACAAAATCCGATAATACCGGAAAATCCGTTATAACCGACCGTGAACTTGAAGAATTACTTCATCCAGACTTGTATAATCCGAATATTTCCATTGATGAAAGATCTGCCGACGAAGATCTGAATGATCCGGATGATACAGATTCCGAGTTAGAAATATCAGACGAGGAACCGGCAACCACCCCTCCGAAACTTTCCGAACCGCCCGCAAAATCTCTTAACGCAGCTAAACCGGCCGGCTCAGTTCCAAAAATGACCGCCAAACAACTGCCGGTAAAACCTAAACTAGTTACTAGAACAGTAGTCAAAAAAAAGGTATAATTTGATAGTTTGGTAATTTGCATATTTACGCATTTACGTGTCTATATATTTGATAATTCTGTAATTTGTAGATACTTAGTTGTTTAGACGCTTAAACTCCTTAAACACCTAGATACTCAAACACCTAGATGCTTAACCCCTTAAACACCTAGATACTTAAACACTCGACTGATCTACGATACATATAGCTTTATTATTTGGTCAATAGGACCCCGACAAATAGGACATTTGTCCTCGCATTTTTCTAAACATTCATAACACATGCAAACGTGGCCACAGTTCGCAATCGTCGAATTCATCGGCATTTCGCCACACCCTAAACATTTTTTTTCCACTGCTTTATAAGATACTTGCCGTTTTTTCTGAGATTTTCTAGGATTATCCTTAGTAGTGTCTAAACACTCCGGAGCGATATATTGGGTCGGTTCTTCCATTTTAAGTTTGTCTTTTATCCATATTTGACGAGTCGTCTTACATGTAGACTTGTCGGTTTCTAAAAAATTACCGTGCTTCTTGTCGTGTCGCCACTGCCCTTTACTAATTTTTGTTTTGGTATCATACGTACCTATACCATGTAATTTGCCAGCCGAAAAATAGCCAACATAAGTATTTCCGTTAGAAAATGTGTATTTACCAAATCCGTCGGACCGCCCAAAAGCGCAATAACCGGTATATTTATCTCCATTCACGTACATAAAAGTCCCGTATCCATGTGGTTCGTTATGCTGTATAGTGCCTTCGTATGTATAATTATTAGACAATATAAGTATATATTTCATTTCCTCTAAATATATAATACGATCCGGTATATACTTCATATCAAATGTCCAGTCATATCTCGCAACCAGAGGTTAAAATCAACCAAAATTTCCCAACGGAATCTTCCATTAAAAAGCACGTGGGGTCTAGCCATGGCTTAACATTGATAACGCTGAGTCTACTCGACTCTGCTAACAAAGATTTGGCAATAGAATTGTTCTGTACTGGCGACTCGCAGTTACAAGATTTTTCAGCGCAGATATTAGGTATCATTAAGCGATTTGAGGTAATTAAAGTGTACATCAGAAGCGTCAAATTAAATGGAGTTTTTCAGGAATCATACGACGACTCGAAATTAGAAGACAATGCCGACAGACCTTTCAGCGTCGATCAATTCAAAAAAAATGATGTCATTTGCGATATTGAAATTAATAATCGCGAACAAAGATGGGCGTTTTGGAGAAATCCCGAGATCGCTCCTCGCACATTACGATTGGCAGTTAAATAAAAAATGAAAAATTGTATATTTGTTAATAATAAAATGTTTGAAACTTTTGGCCTAATCTTAGCAGTAAGCGCATATTGTATGGTTCCAATATGTGCCTTGTGGATCGGGGCGTCAAATATCGAATGTTCTGCCGAAATGGACGAACGTGAATTTGAAGAATATTGGACGAACAATCCGCATTATCTTAGTAGCCAGTACAAAAATTGCGGTTATTCTGAAGAACAATGGAAAAAATTAGACAGTGTTGTTTGACGGTCTGGTGCGTAAAATCGTAAAGTAAAAAGGTGTAAAAAGGTGTAAAAATGGCAAAAAAAAATAATAGCAATAAATCGCATAATAGGAAAGCCAAATTATTTTTTAATAGACTCAAAGATCTTTGCAAGCCCATCCTTTATTCGCAATAAGTCTTCTATAGTGGGGTTCTTGAGTTTTTCCTTAGCAATATCCACCTGCATATCTAAGTTGCATTTTAATGTCACTATTTCGGTATGCAACAATTCTTTTTTTGTTATCAAATCGTCATATGCAAGTTTATCTGCCGCGAACTTTTCCGCGAGATCCGCATATTCAGTCTTAAGATTGACCAAATCCACGGTTTTCGTTTCGACTTCTTTTAGCATATTTGTGTGCTTTTCTTCCAATTCAGCCAATTGCCGTTTATTAGAATTAATTCGGGAATTAAGCTCGTCACATTCCGCGGTTAAGGTCTTATATTTTTTTTCCTCGCTAGATCGGAGTTGCGCTATTTTGACATATTCCTCTTGTAATAGTTGTGTAGATTCTTCCGAAATTACTATAGGCGTACTATTCGTAGGCTGATGATCTTTTTCCAAAGAATGTATTTTATTATGTAACTGTTGTATCTGTTTACTCAGAACAGATCTTTCGTCCGTAAATTGTCTAATTTGTAGATGTAAATCGCGCTGATACTTATTTAATTCTTCCTTCAGCTTAACATTAGTTTCTTTTAATTCCACTATGTCTTTTATGGTTTTGCTATTTTCTCTAGCTTGATATTCCTGTGCTTGTTTGTCATATTCCTCTTTCATTTTTTCTAATTTACGTTCATAATATTCCTGCAATGATACTGCAGTTCCGAATATTCTATTTTTTTCAAATTCGGATTGTTTTTTAAGAAATTCTTCTTCCAGTTCTTTCTGCTGCTTAACATCCACCGGAGACGCGACTGATTTCATTGAGGCCATTGTTTTTAACAACTGCTCCCTTTCCAGATTCATCTGTTCCATTTTTTGCCGAAATTCCGATTTTCTTCTGGTAAGTTCGTCTCGCAATTGCTCCTGTATCTGGCTATTTATTTTTTTCGATTCTTCTAATTTCTGTTCCCAAGTCTTGTCCCTTTCTCTAATCAACTCTTCCCGTTGCGAAATCTCATCTTTGAGTAATTTAATGTCGTCCAATGTGGCGGTGGAACCACTTACGCTTTTATTAAGAAGTTGTTGTTTTAAAGACGCGATTTCGTCCTTTAGTCCTTTAACTAGTTTGTCATTAGAATCCTCGTTAACAACGACTTTATTAACTATTTTTTTGGCGTTAGTCGCGTATCTCAATGTACTTAACGACTCATTGTAATTGTATTCACTGGGCGACACTGTAGCTAACATGAATGTTTTGGAATTGCCACCTAGCGATTCTTTTAAAATCCAGGTTAATGTACTATCGCGATACGGGACATGTTCACTTATAGACCGGTCTGGCTTATCGCTTGATCGGTCTGTTTTTGAGTCCGACAAAGTGCCATGCTTCGGCAATCTTACACTACTTACACCGACGGTGCTGCTTGCATTACTGAGCCCGCTTACGCTATTTACATTACTTACACCGCTTAGTCCGCCAGTACTTGTTCGGCTCGTGTTGCTCGTGCTGCCTTGTAAAGTAGTTCCATATGCACTACTGATCCGCTCGATAGTTTGTCTGGAAACAGTACTTCCCGCTAATTTACGTCTAGTGCTTTCAGCCGCGTTAGAATTATTCGCCAACTTACTAATAACGAGCCCTAAAGTACTCAGCGATTTATTGATATCTATAGCTTCTTTGAAATTTATACCAACGACTCCTGATATTTCGATACGTTCGCTTCCGGCCAAATCTACCAAATTAATTTTGCTTACAATTTCTCGGGTTTTGGCATTTTCTGGATCGTGTATTAGTTGAGTGAAACACAAAGTTAATATTGCGTGGCTTCTCGAGCTGCGGCTATTCATCAAAGTCGAAGCGGTCACGCGCTCCTTATTTCCTTGATCTATCAATTTCTGTATAGTAGCATAATCCTCTACCAAAATGCGCGACAGGCCTTCTACATAAGGCCCGAATTTTGAGTGCTCTCGGACTTTTAATGGTCTGGTAGGCGTCTGCGATAATAAATCACGTACTTCCTCGGAATATATTTCTAAGTATGAAATTTCTAACTTATACGAAGTCGTTACACTGTTTGTTACACTGTTTGTTACGTTGTTTGTTGAGTCGTCTAATAACAGGCTGTCGTTTTTTTCGAAAAGCGATTTGCAAATCCTAGGTATTAGCCCGGGCGATTCATCGCTGCCTGTCATAGCATGCGATTTGCCGGAATTGCGCATTACGATGCCACTAGGGTGTAAAAACCGATGATTACCGTCTAACATAAATCCGTAATATTCCCCGAAAGAATGATATTCGATGATTATTGGATATGTCATAATATCCCAGTTGCGTACGTGCACTCCGGTATACCGTTTGTTCAATTCCAGTTCGCTAATCGGAATTTCTACCAATTTGTTATCCTGCCATAAAACCATGATATGATCGGCGTTAACAATGTAATTCGGTAAATAATAAGCTTTAGATATAACTTTGTAAAGCGCTTGTTCACCGCGAAACAGTTTTTTAACGGTCCTGTGTGTTCCGTCGTCACCCATTATCAAATCTCCAATTTCTATATCTTCGACCAATTTTTCTGTAGAATCGTACATTAATATGTCAGTGCCTTTTGCGAAGCATCCCGTTTGGCCGTACGCAAAAACACATGTGTTATATCCTTTACATGCATTATCTATTACGTATTTTCCTATGTCGCGGAACAAGTCCTCCTGAGTGGAACGCTCGGAATACACATAATCATAATCGAAAGATTTAATTTTTTTAGTGTCCGGGTCCTTTATCGTTATGGTTTTACTACGGCTTTCAATGATTGAATCACTATTTTCCTCTCTTTTGTTCAAAGGACGAACTCGGACTGCCACTTGTATATTGGCGTCTTCGGCACCGTTTTGTGCTAGACTTGTCATTATTATATAATAGTCGCAATATTCTTTTAACTTAATCCATCAAAAAAAGAAGAGTACCTGTGTAGGATACAATAGATTATTTAGATATTTTGTGCTATTCGTATAAATAGCGTAAATTGGACGAATAATGCAAATCAAACAACCGAGTGTTTATTTGCGGGCGCGAGAGCGCGATCTGGATCGGGAGCGAGAACTTCTTCTCTTTTTGGCACCGCCAGATTTCTTACCACTAGAACGAGATCTACGTTTCTTACCACCACCTTGAGGCATTGTTAAAAAGCAAGTATATATTTATTAATAAGGAAAAATAAAAAATAATTATTCTAACTGATATTTAATTTCTAAATTTACGGGTCAAGGGCGCCACATTTTAGTTTATGCTTAGGAAAATCTATTGCTTGGCAGCTTCTGCAACAGTACTTACTTTTTTTGCATTTGGCGCAAACATATAAGTCGCTTTGGTATGACTTACGGCAGCAAACAACGCATGTATTTACTCCGGTCATTTTGTCCAACATCGCATATGCTGGTTTCAGATCGTTTAATTCTGTAAATACGGATCCCGCCATAATTAACGGGTCGCCTTCCGGCAGAAATTCTATGTAGCCCGTTCGGTTTATTAGATTGTATTCGCCTATAACGTTGGTCAATAGTACGTCTATTACGTTCATATTCGATGGTAGCCATTTCATTAATTTTTGTTCTTTTTGATCGGCGGTGATGAAAGTCATTTCTTTTTTTACTAACAATTTGCGGGCGGCTGCATCTTTGACGTAAATGACTATATTAATAAGGGGTTTTTTATTGTCGGACACTCCAGAAAAATATTGACAGCCGAAATCCGTATAATCGAATGTTGCATCTGGATATTCGATGTTGGAAATTAGGCAATCTTTCGGATTGTACGCCCTATATTTGTTCACATGAAAATTACTTAATACCGGACGCGTCTCGTACAAAATATCCACGACGGCTATGTTTTCTTTTAATAGTTTGGGTGATAAATATATTTCTACCACGTTTTTCGATTTTTCGAAAACTACTCTGTTTATTTCGCCGAACGTAACTTCAAAATCTACTAAGGATGAAAGTGGGCCTGCATAGCAATGTAATAGTTGCAGCACCCTATCTAGATCCTCATTTTTTGTGGAATTACTTATTATATAATCATACATGGTATCCCAGGTGTTTTTGATTTTTTGCCAGAAGTTATTTGCATATTTTCTGATTTCTTGTTCCGAAAGGACTGATTTATTTAATTGATCTAGTTGATTTAATTGATTTAGTTGATCTAGCTGGTCTGTTTGGACTGTTTGATCTAGCTGGTTCATTTATTATTATGTGTGTTATATATTTAATGTAAGGTTCACATTTCAAATTATACGCAAAAAGCTACAAAAAATGTAAGTAAGAAAAAATGTAAGTAAGAAAAAATAAAACAGAGTACCGACTAGTCTTTAATGTTCAATGATGTTTTTATCTTCAGGATCGGCGTTGGCCAAATATTGTGCAACTTGAGCGACTGTTCGCGGTATGTCGATTTGATTATTTATCGGAGTTTGATCTGAGGATGTCGACTGTGCATTAGTGTTTGTGTTAGTGCTTAAATCAGTGTGGTTTATCGCGTTGTCGGATGCGCCGCTGCTACCAGACCGAAGATTGTCTAATGAACTCGCATCTGACTTTGCCTTAATTTCCTCCAACCTTTGCATTAAAAGGGCAACGGCCATTAACATACGATCGGAACTGCTCGGAGCTACCATCATAGCAAAGATACTGTCACGAGGGGCCACAAAATTTCCAGTTTTATTATCATACGATATGGAAGCATTGACGTGGGCGCTCACACTATTCATGATGGGTGATGCATTGGCGGAGTCATCTGACTTTGCCTTAATTTCCTCCAACCTTTCCGTTAAAAGGCTAATGGCCGTTAACATACGCTCAGAATGTTCCGAAGCACGCATCACTGCAGCATAGATACTGTTACTAGGGGTCACGAAATTTCCAGTTTCATCATCATAGGATATGGAAGCATTGACGCGGGCGCTTACCCTATTCATGATGGGTGATGCATTGGCGGAGTCAACAGCTGCGTCATCTAATGGTGTCTTAATTTCAGACGCTGTTGTTGTTACAGTGCTATCCGCATCGTTGGAGAGCCTGATAGGCGCATTTAGTATTAAATCATAGATACTATCCCTGGGGACCATGAACGCTCCAGTTTCATCGTCATACGATATGGCAGCATCGATATGTGAACTTAAACCGTTGATGATAGATGAATCAAGGGTAGGTTCGTCATAGAATAGCGAATTGGGATCCCGGTACCCTAACATTCCGGCAATATTTTTTTTACATACTGGGCACGCAATTTTGTATTCTGATTTTTTTTCATCCAACCATTTATCAATACAAGGGGAACAGAACCAATGATTACATGGTGTTTTTTTAGGGTTAGGCATATTTCCTTCAAAACATATAGAGCAAATAGCATCGGCGGGAATCTCAACAGAGGTCATTTTGGTAGGTTGTTAATTAATCTATATAAAATATTTCAATATTTATTGAAATAGAAATTTGGCTACTTTCGGCCAAAAATTTCCGGAAAATAAAAAATTGCATTTTTTTGCTTCCCAATCAAGAATGACGTATTTGGTTTCGATAAAGCACTTTTTGACCCATCTAAATTTGCCTTTTATTAGGATACCACTTCTGGTTCCCAGTACGTATGGTTTTGTTAATATTGGACAATTATTGGCTATGATTTCTATATTCGGCCGTTTTATATATTGCGACAAATCGATTATAGGGTTTCCGCTACAATTTAAATGGGCAAGCGATGGATATATCGGCAGTTTACGTATATAATTATCGCTGCAATTTAGTATTTTTAAATCGGGCATATAAGTCGGCATTTCCCTTATTTGGCATTGATTGCAGTTAAGAATTTCGAGGCTAAATATGTCAGGTACAATACGGATCGGATTGCGCGCAATGTTGAGTTCCTTAATATACAAATCGCACAAAGTTCGAATCCAAATTGATGATACATTTTTATCGCTTAGATCTAATTTCTCAGATATCGTAGGGATAATTGTCAATTTGCCGGATATCACTGCCTGTAACGCGTAATATCTTAAGGTGTATCTTATTTGACTGGTTGCGTTGCGTTGGGGTGGGGTGTGTAAAAAAATTGGAGGATCTAAACTCGTCATGTTGTATAATTTATCGTGCGGTTATTTTTATGTGATGTATTTATAAAAAATCTGATTGGGACCCTTTAGATTTATGGTTGATGGGTATTTAGATTTATGATTGATAGGTATTTATAAAAAGTCTGATAGGTATTTAGATCTTTGCCAACCCGTAAATTTGCAGTACGTCTTCAACTTCGATAAATTTTTTGATAAACGTATCCTCTATTTTTTTAGCACCCTCGACGTTTTCGGTTGTCAGCAAGATATCTTCGGCTTTGATATTCAACGCTTCTATAGCGGCGGCGGCCATTTTATACCAGGTAGTAACGTCCGGATATTTATTAAAATTCATACTCCATGGTTTAGTATCGGAGAAGAAGTGAATAATGCGCGGAATATCACCGTCGAACAAAAAGCCGTCTTTCCACGGATAATAATTGTATTTTTGATGGATTGCCGTATATTTGCGATTCTTCGATAAGTAAAAATACGAAATGCTCTGTTCATCAAAACCACTATGGCATGCCGGAAAGCCGAAAGGTTCCATAGATTTAACCATAGATTTATATTCTATATAATCGTCCATAGAGGGCGCTATCAGTGCAGGGGTAGAAGTAGGTAATACGCCTCCTTTGTTTAGAATTGCGTCGATGACTTTTTCGTCGATTTCGGTACCGTGTAATGGATATCCGTCCAATCCAACGGGACCTGAATAATGGGTTTCTATTTTGCCTAAAGGCGCGACGAACGGACTGGCGAATGGCATCGCGGGCGCCGCTAGCTCGAATAGCTCGTCGGTATTTTCCGTGTGGATCGTGTCGGCATCGATTAATAGTATTTTTTCGTAAGGTAATGCCAAAGCGTTCCATTTGGTGTATGACGATGCGATCCACGTACCGTACATTTGCCTTTGTCTTTCGGTTTTCATCTGTTTGGAATTAAAAGATAAATACGGAATATGAAACAAATGCGTGACAACCTTTAAAAGCATGTTTCGGGCATGTTCACTAACGTCATCCGTTATCATAGCGACAAGATCCGCGTCTGGGTTAGTTCTGGCGATGCTGTAAGCCGAAATCATTACTCCCGGTAAATAAGAGTCGCCTTTCATAAACAGCCACGCATATGCGTTTTTATGGTTTGGTGGGGATGAAAGCTTCGGGTATTTTTCGTCGCTCATGTTACAGAAATTGCCCGCAGGAATATATAGAGAATATATATAAATTCACATTTGTTCAAAAAAAATTGGGGGGTAATTTACGCATCGTCGTGCGAAATAAGGACAAAATCGTCGTCTTCTTCGTTTAATTTAAAGGCCATTTCTTTTATTTGAACGGCCAGATCTGATGATGCTTTTTCCAATTGTTCTATCATCTCGGAATATGAGTAATAACCTTTGACGCGAGCTACGTACGAATTACCGTCGACTGAAACTCCGTTATCACAGATGCTGTCAATTTGGTGCTTAGAATAATCACCGGACGACGATTTGACGAGTTTCATCGCGTAGTATTCGATGGCTGTTTCAATAATCGGTTTTGCCGTGGATTTAAGGACTATCATTCCGATGTGTAATAAAGACATTATTGAATGCGGCGTTCGGTATATTATTAAGATCGGTCTTTTTTTAAGAAGTATTTTGATAGTACTATGTTGAGTTGTAAGTAAAAACATACGGCTAAGGGCGAAGGCGGGATAGTAGAATAGAAAAGATAGAGTAGTAGAATAGAAAAGATAGAGTAGTAGAATAGAAAAGGGTATAGGGTATGGTATAAGTAGAGTAGCAGATTACAAAAAAAAACGGCACAATCCGGCCAGCCGCAGACACAAAAAATAATAATTTATTTGTTTATAGCATGGATTCCCCATAACCAGTATAAACCAATAAATCATCATTTTAGAAAAGGTGAATTACCCACACGTATAAATACGCGTAAATACAAACCTAGCGGGTTGTGGAAAAACTACTCTGCCAGAAGTAATTTAGGAGTTGTGCCTTACAACAATGACTATGCCGAATCATTATTGTGAGGCGTGCGCAGGGGGCCCTTTGCCGCTATTTTTCTAACTGGTTTCTGCGCAAAACCGTTAGCACTGGGACGACGACAATCGGTTCCAGGATTCTGATGACTTTTCATAAGGTTTGATCGTCGCCGGGCGTTAAGAGAGCGTGCTCTCTTGCCAGCTCTGGTCAAACTTTTTTTCATGTCGTCAGTAATAGCGGACACAAACTGAATTTTCTTGGCCTCTGTCGCAGTCGATTTTGCAATCGACTGCGACACAGGTTGAGAAGAAACGGGTTGGGAAGACATTTTGAGAAAGTGATTTGGGTTGAGAACGCAAATGGACAATATCAAAGTGTAAGCATATACATAGGGAGCCAAATTTCATTTTTTTTTATTAAGGCTTGTTTGGGTGTTTATGGGTCTGATTAGGCGCATAAATATCTACATAAATATCTGCATAAATACATAAATATCTGCATAAATACATAAATATCTGCATAAATAAGCGGCCGTAAGTACTTTCTTAGCTAGGCATGAAAAAAATAATAATTTATTTGTTTATAGCATGGATTCCCCATAACCAGTATAAACCAATAAATCACTATTCTATAAAGGCTAATTACTTACGTGTATAAATACACGTAACTACAAACCTACCAGTTGCAGAGATATAAGTTACATTGGCCGTGTAACTTATTGGTCATCAAGAACTGAATCCACTACATTACGAACTACTTCTGGCATGCCATACTCGTAGCCCATAATGGGTGATTCCAGTAATCTTGATAGACCTGATTGAAGGGAACATCTCATCTGAATGCACAGTTGTCTACGATAAATCGTAGAGCGGACCTGTGATACAGTGTTGAAATGATCCTTTGCCGACAGGGGACAGGTGTTAAGAAGTTTGAACAAATAGTCAAGAGTTATATTACAGTTGTAATAAACCATGCCTAATCGTTCAATTTCAAAAACCAATCGACGAATTTCTTCGTTTCTGGCGGCGAGATTTTCATAGTACGAATCCATTGCGGGAAAAGTTCTGTGAGAAATCGGGTGAGAGCGTTGAAAACAAGGGTGAGAAACAGGTGAGTGTTGCAGGACGATTGTGTTCAGTTTTTTTAATAAGGTCTAAAAATTCATTTTTTTTAATTTTTTGTGATTGTTTCGGCACATAGATTAAAATAAGCGAATATTTATAAATATCAAAATAACTAAATATCAGCGGACCCGGGCTCGGTGACAGCGGCATTCAACTCTTTGGCAAACTCCTTGTTATGGGAGTCTACCATATTGTGTGCGTTATATATGTGTTCGGTCAAGTTGTCACTGAGAGAGTAAACACCATACACATACGAAAGAGCAACAATATACCGAAAAGCGCGGGAATGCCAAAGAACTGTCGAGATCGGGGTTTTGATGCCCGACTGACAATCCTTCCACAATTTACTGTCTACTTCACGTACTTTGTTAATGTACGCAATGATTTGGGGGCGTCTGCCGTTGAAATCGAGAGACGGATCATTGTCAATAAAATACTGGATAATATCCAAATTTTTACTGAACAAATTATCCGCCGTGATTTCAGCAGCCAACACCTTAAAATCAGCGCGTTTTGCGAATTTACAAGTCCACCAAACTGCATATTCAAACCGGTCTTTGACACAGCTAGAAATGTAGTCAGCAGGCATGTCCTCGAAATATTCGACCGAAGAGTTTTTCGTCAGAAAAGCTTCCAAAATACCAATTAGCTCAGTGAAGTGTACGAACACTTCATCGAACAATTGATGAATTGTATAACTTCTGACGGGTCGTCTTGGTTGAATAAAGGTAGACATTTTTGGGTGAATCAGGAAAACCAGAATAACCGAAAATAGCTAACAAATCGAAATAGAGCGTTTTTTACATAAATGACTAATATTCATTTTTTTATTACGGAACGAGTGCCGTGCTAAATAGGCAAAATCGTAGCGAAAAATAAGGAAAAATAAGGAAAAATAAGGAAAAATAAGGAAAAATAAGGAAAAAAGAAAAATAACTTAGCCGTGTAAACAATTACCTTAGACACTTAAATTCTTGGATTCTTAAACACCTAACTTAGATGCTTAACGTGGTTCCGGCGAATAAGCCGAGCCTCCCCACGCTGCTTGCATTCGATGAAATTCCTCAAGAACTTGATTGTTGACAGATTTTGCTCGAGAGATCTGTTTCTGTGACGTTTCTGCGAGATAATCTACAAATTGCCGAAATTCATCAATAGATACACCACCGCATTGAAAACGTAACAAAACATCACATCGCTCGTTAACATACCTATATAATTGACCTAACCCTTTATATTGGCGGTTCGCACGGACAATTTCGCTATGCAACGCGTTGTACCTTTCGATCAATGTCGAAATCTCATCAGTATCGGCAGCCGTATTTTCGCACCTGGTGCGTTTGATCAGCCTGTTTTTCGCTCGTTTAAACATTGCACGGCTGGCCATTTTGCATTTATAAAGAAGTTTACATCTGCTATTTTTGCGACGTTTGAGCCGTTTACTACGAATTTGGCGCATCAATCGATTTTTGTCAGAAGCCATCGCTGAATGGATGATACGGTTTTATTATTTGAATACCCAAATTCATTTTTTTCGGTACAAAAAAATAATTTACAAATCAATGTATCTTACTATTAATTCCACAGATTTCCTCCATATACGTATCTCCATACGTATACAGCCAGGGTACTGTGATGATAATAGGGATAAAATGATTAAACCGGAGTAAAATGATTAAATGATATAGAATCAATTAATAAAATACACTGATTTATAAATTATTGGAACTTCAACATATGTCTAAATACATATGTCTCGGCGGAAACCACGCCGTTTGATAAATAAGTACCACTATGTAAACATAGCGATCTCTTAAGTGATCTGAGTAGGATATGCAACGATCAAGTGCATAAACAGGTAATGGTTAGTTACCCAACAGTCAATTTGTCTAAAATTGCCATTCCCGAGCGCCTGTCAGCTTATTCATCTCAACGAAAGTACTAATACTCGTCGATGCGAATTCATAAGCTGGCAAGTGATCTAATGCCATCCGATAATACGATACTCTTATGTTTTGTAACAAATTTTTATTAAGCGCAAGCTTCATAAATCTGTGATACGCAACATAGTTGTACAATTCATCGGTTAACAAGTCGATCACCTCTACTTTTTTCTCATCTGTCAAGGATTTCTCAACAAATTTGATATAGTAAAGGCGCTTACAGAAAGTGACGGCGCATTTAGAAAGTTTCCCTTCTAAAGACTTGGAAATGTTGCTTAGAATTTCTTCTGAAGGCAACAGTCCAGATCCTGAATATTTGAATGGTATCAATGAGACACGCGAATCAATATCCAGAGCACATTTTTTGACAAATGTCACCCCTTGACCAAGGGTTACCTTCAAATCTGATCGCTCAGTTGGAGGATTTTGGACCACCTTCAAATCTGATCGCTCAGTTGGAGGATTTTGGACCACCTTCAAATCTGATCGCTCAGTTGGAGGATTTGGTTTGGTTCCTGTGAGGGACATTTCGAAAAGTTTGAGGCTTTTGAAAAGATCGCTTGGGTTTAGAAAACTGGGAGAGTTTGGAAAACTTAACAATACCGAATAGAGAGCTTTTTATACATAGCAAGCGATAATTCAATTTTTTATAAAGCCGACTTTTATGTATTTTTGGTCAAAAAACGTATAAAAATACGCAAAATACGCAAAATACATACATAAATAGATAAATAGCAAAGCGCAGCGGAATGGTAAAAAATAAATAAATCAGGCAAAGTAACCAAGTCTTTATCGCCGAAACATGACAATCTCCACATACTGAAGTCCTCCCTTAACGCCAGTTCTAAACATACTTTTCATTTCGATCGTATATCTTTGTTTAACAGAGCTGTCGTTAATTTCGGGAAAATTCTTTTTATCACGAATGAATTCTTCGACAAATGTACCCCACATATCCTCCAAATCAGCTATATGCAAATATTTAGATTTTGTAGAAAATGTCTTAGATTCAGGATTGAACACCGATGGAATGTTTAAAGATAATTTGTTCAATGCGTTAGCGGGCCATGTAATACGTTGTAATGGAAATGGAAAATCTCCATTTTCTGCACAAACGCATTCTCGAACGGCTTCTACCAACATGGCTCTGACATGCTCCGTAATATTAAAAACAAACATACGCTCTTTCCCATCTATAATATCGTTATTGGCATTTAAATATGCTACTGCTGTTGCGAACGTTACAGGGGTTGCATTGATAATTTTAAGTTCCTCAACCGCGATAACATTGGGTGCCTGATCGGAATTAGGGGCGCCTGAAACATTAGCTTCGGTGGTCTTTTTTGAAGTCATTTTTATCACGTGTGGGATATTTATTATTAATTGAACGCAAATTCAATTTTTAAAAAATAAATCGTCAGTTCCAAAAAAAGGGTGTGTTTAGTGTTAAATTAATTCTGGTACTTCGATAACAGACAGCTCGGTGTGTTCGGCGGACCCGGCTGGCATACTAGGCATACCACCGGGTGGTACCGGAATAGGATTGAATACTAAGTGCCCTGTACTTGGATGATCGATATTTAGAGGATTGATATTTAGAGGATTGATGCTTGGAGGATCGATATTTAGAGGATCATTTCTAAGTGTTATTCTGATGGGCGATGTATAGATAAGTAATGGAGTTGAAGACTCTCCTACGGATGGCGCTGTCCATTGCATAACTGACGAGTTATTTGGTACGTTGTCTGTTACTTCCGGTGCGCCTTTTACTTCTGGATTATCGATAGAGGGATATTTTACTTCTGAATTATTCGGCATTTCCGGAGAGTCTCCGACTTCGATATATATAACTCTGATTGGACCCATCTGTATATATGGCCGCTGTGAATTATGTCCTACTTGCGTAATTTCCATTCCAAAACCCGAAGGGACATAACTTTCACGAGCAATCGCGCCATTTAAAGCTCTACCTGCGAGAATGTGAATAACTGGTGTAGAATTATTTATTTGCGGGTTGGTTGACATTTTCGTGACCTGTGTTATTTGTTATTTGTCATAGTTGAATTTCATTTTTTAACGAAACATGCCGCCCAACAATCCTCCGATTAATGCACCAGTGGCCGGCGCCACGGTCAATCCGGCTCTTTGCACTCTTGCCATAGCAGCGCGGTCTCTTTCTCGTTCCACATCGGCGCCGTATTCCTTAAGAATATCACCGGGTAGTCGACCGGTTGTTATTTTACCATTAAGATCTGACGAAAATTGTTGCCAGTAGGATTCCCCAGCACCCTTGGCGAATAATTTAGCATATAGCAGTGCCCCTACTGCAAGGATCGCCCCCACAATACCTACTTCAAACAGTGGCATTTTTTTCCCTGGGTTCGAATTTTGTACGAAAATGAGTATGAGTAGTACGATGATCGAAACGATGACTATTTTATAAAACATGCCCATTGCTGACATTTCGTATGATTGAATAGTCACTTCTTTGACTTTATTAGCCAACGCTGTTTTGGTATTTTGATCTACATTCATTGATCCGATAGAAAATAGATGATTGGCGATTTCACGATAATCGTGGTCATACAAAGAGTGCCATGTATTTTCTCCGGGAAATACGGTAGCTACAAGACCCGTTTTAGGTTCCGGAAATGTGTATTCTGGTATCGAAATTGCGCTAAGTGCGTTTGCAGCGGCCTGAGTATTATATCCTAGAGCTACGGAAGCTACGGTAGGATCGTTCGGTGCGTTAATTAATACGTTGGACATTTTATAATATACAAATTAAAAAAGAATCAAATCGGCAAAAAATATACAAAAAGAAACTGTTTATTTTACCGAGATTTCCATTTGTTTATCTATTTATCCCATCGAGTTGCGACCTCTATCAATAATATACCTTATAGCCAAGGAAATCGTCGTTAAACACGATCACTCTTTTCCAAGAAGAATCCGCCCCGTACTGATCGGACAACCAGCTTTGCATTTTCTTCAAAAACACCGGTGCTGTTACGTTTAGTTTAAGATAAGAATGATGTAAAAACCCTAAATTACCAAAATTGGCAAATGCCCTTAGTTCTGTAGAATCTTTATTCGATGCAATTTTAACTAATTTCTTGATTAGATCCCATTTAACCCAATCGACTATGTTCAATCTATACGCGTCTCCGTCATCCGACACACTGCACACGCACGTTTGCATAGCGAGCTGTTTTGCGTCGTTCGAGGCGGGCCCAGAAATCTGTACAGCTGACACGTATCCGTTCATAATAGGAACAACTCTGACATGGTACGCATGCTTGTATATACTTGTGCTCATAACATCCTCCGGCGAATAATCTACCGGTGTAATGTATATTTTATCTAAAGTTTTGTATTTTTCGTCACTGATATTCATGTCCGAGAAAGAAGTGGATGTTGTGCTAGTAACGACCACGGTCGACGACGTTAAGTCGGGCATAACGACTTTGGAATCCGAAACTGGTGCCTTAGAATCTGACAGGGGTGTAAAATATTCTCCCGACATTTTCGATTATATCACAATCCACAAAATTCACATTTCATTTATATATGCGTAATGGAATCAAATATATTAACAGGGATTTCCAATTTCTTATCTAATTTCTTGTCTAGTTTGGGGAATATAATATTACTAATAATATTGGGCATAGTGGTGTATTTCGCACTGAAACAAAAAGTAATAACTTATTACATAATACCATCTGACACAAATCCGGAATTTACAAAAGAAACAAGAGAAATATTAAGTCGCAGCAGCATTAATGACAGATATAAAATAAAGGAAGTACCATCTAGAGATCAAGCCGACATCACTATCGAATTGCGCAGCCGTGCCAGCCTAACGAAGGAACACGGGAAACCCGAATATTATCCTGGCACGAAAAAACAAATACGATTTTCTTTTACGTGGCAGCGACCTAAACCATACATAGCTATAGACGATGTTAACTGGACGTACGGTGTGAATGAAAGCGGCCTTTCCATACCTGAATATCGTAAATATGTAATACAACACGAATTTATGCACGCGTTAGGATTTGATCACCAACCATGCAATAAAAACACGGCGCCGAATGGCGTTTGCCCGGTTTTATATCAATCTACACGCGGACCTCCGAAAGGATTCCGGTGTGGTTATGAGGTTACGGATGTAGATTATACAAAAAAATTAAAAAATCCGTATTTTTGAGTTATTATTGGTCCCCTTGTGAAGGGTTGTTATTGCATGCGTCATGTACGATCCATCCGAAATATTCCTCTTCTTCTCCGTCATATATTGCGGCCAATTGCGTGCCAAATATGTGTTTACCGCACCATGGACATTTTTGTCCGGCTTGGAGTTTTTTAGGCGCGGTGTATGAGGTCTCCGAAAAGTTCTTTTTTTCTTCGGCGGCCAAAGGCAGAACGATAGGGTCGGCATATTCGAATTCTTCGTCATCATCGGCTACTAAATGATTACTCGAGCTTAGTACGTTACTTGAGCTTAATGCATTGTTTAAGTTTGATAGTTTACCTGCATTTGTCATCCCTGCTGAGTTATTTGAGGACATTGCGTTATTTACGTTTGATGGATCGGGGTTATTTACGTTTAATGAAGTGACAATGTTTAATGGTTTGGCAGCGTTTAACGGATCAGCGTTTAATAGAGTGGTGTTATGCGTCATAATTAAACATCAAAGGGAAAATCAATTTTTAATTCATTTATCAGACCTATAACATACCATTTCGAAAGGTATAATAAACCTGTTGAACGGCGTGCTAAAATTCAAAACGGTCAGAGGGTCCCCAAAAGATATCGTAAAAGACGTTAGTTCGGTTATCGGTTTTCTAAAATTAAAGATACCATCATTATAATCTTCCGTAGACAGTTCGATATCTGTCTGCCCGGTTATAAAATTAGGTCTTAACAAGAAATGAAATCTTCTGCCGTTTTCCGCAATGAACGCTTGACTCGCAAATTCTTCTATCAGAACAGAAACACGCTTCGAACTTGTGTTCATGCCGGCTAAATACGGGACCCTCGGTTGGTACATTCGCATGCCTATAATATCGCGGATAACCCCGACGGAATTACAAAATCCAGTACCGGTAGATTGAGTAGGCGCGTATCTCCATGTAAATTTGTTTATGGCGGTTGGTATTTCTGACGTTGTGTCGCGATAGTCCGAATCTAATACTACATAGTAATGTACATACATACTTTCCGGGTTAAACATCATTTTAAATTCATTCAGGTCGTTTATCCCTAAAAAATCACTGATAACCAACGATTTATCGCTAGTGCTTTTTGTGTCGGCACGCAAAAGATCGGGCGGCGCTTCGGCGGCGCCGTACGCTCCGGGATCTTGATCAGCACTGCCAAGTGCTTTTTTTTGATATTCGTGCAATGTGTCCGGCGATAAATCGTCAGTCTGGTCGCGCTCCATTTCGATAAAAGTCAACAGTTTTGATCCTAGAACTTTTCCCAAAATTGGACCTATTTTACTTAATTTATGACCTTTAAAGACATTCGGATCCATTGCTCTATAGATACTTAGCACATATGCTTCGTGTCTTGGCAATAAAGATTCGGTTTCTAATTCTTTACAAACGTTAGATAAAATATATTTTTCAACTTGATTCATCGCAAATGTCTACGTGACCTATAAATTATTCGATACATTTCTCTAACTGTCAAGATATTCCATTTCGAAATTCATTATAATTCGATAACTGTTGAACCGGACTCTTTGGGCTGTCCATGGCGCGGCTGGAGGCACAATAACATTGACGACCGGCGGAAACGGATTATGGAAACCGACCGGTGCATCATTAAAACTGAGTCGTATACGGGTAGAACTTAAAATGCTGACTATAGTGAATTCTTTACTATTAATATAATCGTTAACAGTGGTACTGGCCGAATTAAAACCATCCACAAAAACCGAGTACCACGTACCTGGCGCATATATATAAAAACTGTTAGGACTGATGTAATAATGAGGTTCATTTAATTCTAGATCTATAAAACCGGCCTGCACGTCTATCACCGTAATTTCTTTAAATTCATACTTAGGCAAAACAACTAAAGTATCCGGATTACCAATTGAAACTGTTATCTCGTTTAATGTGGTGATGGGTTTATTAAATCTAAAATAACCGTCATTAAATTTAAAACCGGCCAATAATTCGTATTTATCAAATATTGTAAAATCAGGAACGCCTTGCCCGACAACTACCGTATTTCTGTTGGCTAGGTTTATTGGATTTTGCAGATCATTAAGCAATCCGACAAAATGAAAACGCCTACCGCTGGGCATAATGAATGATTGTGACGATAGTTCTTCGATCAAAATGGTCGCTCGTTGCGGTACGCTGTCAAATTTCCTAACAACCATAGAATGCATGCGGATCCATGTTATGTCTCTGACCGGTCCGGTGACGTTCGTCGAATTGTTGACTACATTCAAATTATTTGTAAAATCCCAGGTAAGTCTCGTGCATTCCGAGTTGAAACGTGCGTACCGACTGTCCAAACACATGTATGCTCTTTTTCTGACTACCTCTGGATTAATTGCTGCTATGAATTTATCAAACGAGTCTAATCCCAAGAATGAAACGATATCTAGGTCGTTCCTTATTATGTAATCCTTTTTGCTGTCTATATATTCGTCTGCTAGTTCGGCCACTTGCACGATTTTTCTTTTATCTTTCACGTATTGGTGATTAGCTTTGACAAATTCTGCGATGTCTTCTTTGTCTGTTGAGGTTAGTTTTTTTTCTTCTAGTTTTTCTATAAAGTTAATTACACGATCTATAAAACTAGCATCAGCAGTTGTCGGATCTGATTGGTCTGTAGTTGTAGGTGATTGATTGATAGGTGATTGATCGATAGGTGATTGATCGATAGGTGATTGGTCTGTAGTTGTAGGTGGCTGGTCGATAGCCAGTGGATCAATTTGACGATCTGATATATCGGAAATAGTTGACAATGAAGTCATAATGTATTCTTACGGCTTATTGTGTCTTCTTATATCTTGTATATTATATATTTCTCTTAATGATAACGCAAGTGGTATCTTTTTTATGGGCATCGGCCCCGGTGGTAACTGCAATATTTACAATATGCTTGTTGGTTTTTATCCGATTATGGACCAGGCCAGAAAGTTGCGATAAAAAAGAAAATGAATTAGACCCGCAATTTTATGGGGAACTTTTTGCAGCTTCGTTTATATCGGCTGCTTTAATTAGATTTTGGTGGTGAATTTGTTATAAAATAATACAGTGTTTATACCGGGGACATTTATTTTTATCCAAATATTCTACAACATCGAATTTATCGTTCAATTCTGCTTGATTTATTGCTTCGGCGGTTAGTTCGATGCCGATTTCATGCAAATATTTTACAATTTCCACATGCCCCCATGCCGCTGCATAAATTAGCGTTTGATGATCAGCGAGTTTGTAATTTTCCTGAATGTATTTGACAATTTTCAAATGGCCGTATATCACAGCCGCATTTAACACGTCTTCGTTTATGGGGATTTTCTGTTCTACTAGGTATTCAATGATCGGGAGATGACCGTTCTTTGCTGCAACGATATTTGTTTTAACGTCCGGCATATATGTGTCAACAAGCCAGCTTTTCTTTTGAATTGTATCTACCGCTAATTTTATCATCCGTGTATCACCGGTTGCCACTATTTTATTCATAATATCTGCGGGCATCGGACACTCCATATTAATCAAATATTGAACGATATTATAATTTTTATTTTTTATGGCTATTTCGAATGTATCCTCATCCCAGGGACATCCATGTTCGTATAGGCAACCTATCGCTTCTACAGAATCCACACGGTTAGATGCTGCTACGTGCATAAAATCCACTTTCAACGGATAACCACTCCAAATAACGCATTTCAGCTTATCTAGAAAAGTATTTTCTATTAGCCTTTTTACTATTCCATCGTTGATAACCAGTCGCTTTTGTTCGACGGCGTCTCTGAATTGACAATAAGGCATATACATTTTATAAAAGAATGGTGGTTTTTGTCTATTACGGATTTCACATTTTATTTTTGGCTACTTATTATTGTCGATGAATATACCGATGGATTTTCTGCTGTTGTATGGATTTGTTTAGGGGTTTTGCCGATAAGTTTGTTGTATGGATTTTTATTACTATTTATGGTGCCCCAAAAACCTTATACAAAAAAAGACAGATACCATATTACGTTAAGAAATAATACACGCCGGTTCATCCCTCGGAAATGCATCGTTATCAGCTAACCAATCTGCTAATTCAGAATGGCCATTATTTCTGGCAATATCCTTAAGCCACCAACCGATATTAGCACCTTTCTTTTTTAAATAAGAGAAAACCTCTATAGAACTACCCGCGGATGCCAAGTCATTTAGCGCCCATTTGTAATCATTCAACCCTTTACTATCTAAAAAGTAAATCACCGGCAAATGATTTTTACAAGCGGCCCGTATCCATAAATCTGATTCGACTGGAAGTTCGTTATTTACCAAAAATTCCAGAATATTGACGTGTCCATTAATTGCGGCCTCACGCGCACACCCCTCCTTGATAGGGCATCCGATATTATACAAAAATTCTAACATCTGTTTATCACCCTTAAATCCAACTAGATCGGTAAATTCTGATTTATATATGCCGCTTTTCTTAATTGCGTGAGAAGCATGTGCACTCATATTTTTTTGAATTAATCTGTAAATAAGGTCTTCGGAAATGACTAATTCTTTATTTTCTATTGCATTAACAAATTCCGCCAACGAAAGGTCCATTTGGTATAATGTATATATGTTATAATGTACGTATTATTTTCACATTTTATTTGACCCTGGTAATTTGCAAAAAGTACCGATACTGATCAATGACCAATTTTCGGTACTAATTAACGACAAAGTTTCGGTGTTAATTTATAAGGCAAGGCCTAGTCGTCGATTAATAGATATTTGACTAAGATAGTATAATTTCACATCTTAAGTGAAATCGATAAATGTATATACTATGATGAATGCGGCAGTTTTTTGTCGAGCAGTGGAGGATAAATTACAACGCAAATTGGATGTTATTGAATTAACTTCAATAAAGGATTATTTGGCCGGTATTTATATTGATAAACATACCTCTTTAAAGTTGGCTTTTAAATATCATTTAGAACAAGTGATCAGAGTACTACAACACAGAAAACCGGACGGTGATCTTGTTGATATAAAAGAATACCAGGTAGAAACGATTGGAACAACAGCCGAAGACGCTCAATTAAGCAAAAAAACAAAACAACCGCCGGACGACACGGACATGCTCATCGCGGAAATTGCCAAAGTTGAAGCTTTATTTTTGATTGAAATGGCAGAAGTGTACGATTTATCGAAAGCAATAGCGCCCAGATCAAAATTAAAGTATAATTATTTGATGCTCGACAGTAATAATTGTTTTGATATTCCAAGTTCTAGGGATAAATTTACATGGCTGTTGCAAGAAAAAATACCCAGACTGCAACGAGGATACATAAATTTACATAGCGTTATGAGAAACATCGTTATGGCCAGAATAGGTAGAGTTACTATGTCGCATATGCACGGCGATTTTGCGGTAGCGGCACTCGCGAGGAATCGTTTCGGATTCGGATTTGAGGAATTTGCGTCGCAGGCCCTTATTACACCTTTCGGCAACAAATTTCAGTTTATAACTTTCTTACCGGAGTATGATACTAATTATGGTACTACCGTGGTTCTTAGCCCTTTTAATGCCAATAGAGGATGGTTTAGATTTCGCGAAAGATTCAAGACGTTGGATAAACTGACATTAACTATATATAATCTTAATACAAATGCCAAAGTGCAAGTACCCGCTACGTATTTTAGTTTCCCCGCAAGTTTGTTAAGGGGATTTTCCACGTCTCTCGGTGGTATTGCAGCTACGAACCCTATAAGTATTCCGAATTCCAGAATTTATTTACCAATTAACTATGTTTATGTACCGCCCAGTTTCGTTTATAATAGAGAAGCCAGTGTACAAGGCGAATATAATTTTACAGGAATAAGTACCGGCGATCCGGCGATTGATGCTGCTTGGACGGCACCACCAACGAGTGGATTGCAGTGGCGATTTAATGATTATTATTATCCTGTACCGGCATTGCCATTGCCCGTAATTGGTACATACAATTTTACTATTACTTTGACGGAACTTCCCAGATTTACATGTGTATTAGAATTGATCAGTGAGGATGATTCAGATGATGATACGCCGATCTAAAATCGACAAACAATGAAGGGTTCGGTGCACAAATCGGTAAATGTATAAATGGGCAAATTACCTAAGTAAATGATTTGTAATACTATATATAACACAAAATGGACTACACCGAAGAGTTAAAAGACGTGTTGAGCGACGACGAAGCGATAGAAAAAATCAAAGCCGCAAAAAAAGAAAAGCTGTCTTCTGGCGATTATAAAAGTCAAATTTCCAAATTTTACGGTATGTCAGATAAATGGCACATACAAAGAATGGTAAACCCTAAAGCACAACACCAGTATGCGTATGTCTTATTGGACACTAATAATGCGGCGCCCGAGCTGACTAGTACTACCACGTTCGGATGGAACGTCATAAATTATATTTCGCAAAGATCCGGCACCGTGAGTATGGTCAGCAATATCCGTGATTTGGTAGGTATGCGTATATTTCCGGTAACTATGCAATTGATAACACCGGTCGGGGAAGCTGGTAAAACATATACCAATAATGTCACTAACATCAATAACAATTTCACAATACTAATCCACGAATTTCAAGCGCAGTCATTCGTCGGAAGGGAAGGTCGTAAATTTCATTTTGCTTTATTTCCCGCTTTAATGAATCCTCAATTCCCATCCATCGGTCCTAGTTTTACTCCAGCTAATCCTTATTTCGAATTTACTACTAGCGGCAAGGCTAACGGATGGTTTTGGTTTAGAACTCCGATTACAGAATTTAGCACGATGACTATATCGATAGGCAATCCGTTTGATTTAGTCAAACCCGGAGCTAATAACACCAGAACATTAATACCGTTACAATTAGTGTATTTGTCGGAAAAAGAAAATTAAAAACTTATCAAGCGAGGGCAGGGTCGAAAAAGCGTACAAAAGCTTAAAGATAAGTGTATAAAAAGCATAAATAACACATAAATAACACATAAATAACACATATAAAAGTAAAAATACCGTAAAATATACCGATGGATCACTTAACGATAGCAGTTAGCAAAATAATCAAACAAAAAAGAAAAGTACCCTTATTGGAGCACGAAGCCAGGTACATCGCGCAAAAGATCAAAAGCGTAGATCTTTCTTTATTCTCTGGCAAACCGTTCTGTAATGTCGTTTCAGCCTTAGCGACATTGATCAATAATGAACTAAACAAACTTCCCAAATTCGAAACTGACGAATGCATAGATGTACATGAAATGTTAGTTAAAGAAATTGGCAATGAACCGGAAACGTCGCTGTTAGAAAAAAAAGTCGACGAACATGCAACTATCGATACTCTTTTACATTCTCCGCATGTGTTACAAAGCATATTTAATCCGCAGGCTCTGTGGCGCAAGGCGTATTTAATATTAGACAGAAAGTACCAAGCGGATAATTCCAACAATACCACCGAATTTAAGTGGAATATAGCTACTACTGGTAAATCGTACAATCCTTTATCGACCGTTGTTACTACGGCTCCTCTACGCGACATAATCAAAATTAAGATGTTTCCATTCAGATTTCCGAATTCCGCAAATACGATAACGGAATTTAATAGACTGTCGGTAGAAATAGCGGAATTAAACACCCAGGCATATATTATAACGCACGCCAACAAGAGGTTTCATTTTGCATTTGACATAGAAAGAACGGGCGCTCCAGGCACAACCGAACCATTTATCATGAATGACATCGGCAATAGTTTGACTGAGTTCGAATTTCACGATCCGATAATAGAATTAAATACGATAACTCTGCGTTTTGGTAATCCGGAACGTCTCATTAGTTTAGATCCGGATTCTTTACGGGGAACTGTTAGTTCGGTGGGGGCGCAAACGAGAATTACATTTACACAGCCGCATTTATGCCCGTTAGGTACCACCGTGGTATTATCCGACTTTAAAACGACCGATTTGGTAAACGATGCTACCGAAATTGAATTATTGAATGACCCGGACGGATGGGCAATAACCGCGCTTACATCAACTACGGTGACTATAGATGTGGATATTAGTGGACTAGTAGGGGCCATCATTGGCAATCCATTTAGTGTTTATTTGAATGCTAAAAGATTTGGTCTGAAACTCGAATTAACATATATCGCGGATAATTAAGCAGTGTTAACAGGTAAAGTGATGATAAACTTAGATTTTTAGTACAAAGGGTCATTTATGGGCACTTACAGTCATTTACAGTTATTTACGGTCAGTTACAGTCAGTTACAGTCAGTTACTCAAGGCCGGTCAGATCGCCGGATTTAATTATTTCTCTTAATGTGCCGATTTGTTCTTCATAATCAGGCATGCAGGCATGATTGGTATCTTTCATACATTCGACTATATTCAGCACGATTGCTATAAACTTGGGAGTAAAACGCAAATTTTTAAGATACGTATGGTTGTATTTTTTGTCTTTATTTTCCAAATATAAAATACACGAATGCTCAATTATGTCCTGATTTACAGTTTTGGCACCCGTATACAATTTGTTAAATCGTTCAAACAATACGCTAGAATTCATAGTTATACACAATATAAATAGTTTGTTTTTTTTCTATAAGAAAACACGAGGCATTTAAAATCTTTATATATTTATAAAATGGATGAGCCATCAATTTCAATAGGGAACTATCCTACAATAGACAGTCCCAGAATAGAGAATTCAATAGCGGACAATTCAACAATTAATAGCATAGACGTTCGGTACAAACCTATACCTACATCGATACCTATATACGGCACTAGGGTCATCGAAAATAATAGCAACATCTCAACAAACGATCAAAGAAACGCATTGTATGAACAAAATTCCCTAATAAATTCCATCAAAGTGTTCATAGGAACTTACCCGACTGTTGTAATGGTGTTTATTTTTATACAAAGTATCATCATTGTTGCTTTGATAATTATTTTTGTAGCAATGTACCGAAAAAAATCGGAGCAATGACAAAAATTGAATTTATATTTTAAATATAACTAACTACATCACTGATTTACACGGATTTAATAATGACTTCTCAGGACGACAATAAAGAAAACCCACAATTAACTAAAAGCGCCGAAGTACATGCGCTAGTATATGACGAAAAACAAATCATCAGATTTGTCGAGTTAATTAACGCGAAAGAATGTATTCATGTCTTGACCATGCGAGGATATGGCAAAGAATCGGAAGAAGTGTTGAGTATTTATCCTTTTTATGATTCCAACGTAGATAATTTTATGAATTTAATCAAACATTACGAACGCCCAGTAGGCTGTTATGACAATAAAGAACAAATCCCATACTTAAATACAGGTATTTTCTGCACAATTACTCCTAGAAATGGAAAGATGGCAGCCGCCAACTTTGTCGAATTTTGCTTGCGTTCGCTGCTTAACAATTCAGATAATTTTAATAAACTGCCGGACGTATTAAACGGATTTATCCTTTCTAATAACAGGTCTAACAACCTAATAGAATCATGGGAAGTCGAAAAAAGAAATTTTTCAACGGTTCGCGAGACGTTATCAGAGGATGTCAAACCAATCGCCGTTATCGAAACCATGGATAAATATGTGCTGATTATGGAAAAAGACTCGCGATCAGCTCGGGCCAAAGATCGTTTAGCCGGTCAGCTATTAACTACCACAACGGACGATTCTTGTCCAGTGCCAGGTACTATCCAGAACGGATTTTTGGTGAGATTTGTCGAATAGCTCATTGCGGAAATACGGTTTTATGTTTATGTTTAGGTAAGTATCGACGTGCGTCACCCTTAATTATACGGCACCCCGGTACTGTTTACGTTTATCGAATACCGGTAAAATAGTTTGTATTATTTTTTTCTAACTGTATTAATATACAACTTTCAAATGTCAAACGAATCATTAACAGTTGCATCATTAATTGCGGCTATACCATTGTCCAGATTGGCCAACGGAACCGCGCCGGGCGATGTATTAACTTGGAACGGAACCGCTTGGATCTCCTCTGCGGTAGGTGCCGGAGGTAGCACTTTTTTAGATAACGCATTTGAAATAAGGGATAATGCCGACAATACCAAAAGATTAAGATTCGAAGTGTCAAATGTAGCAGCAGCGACGACACGAACTACAACGGTGCCAAACGCCGACGGTATTTTGCCAGCCGTTATTGGTACAAGTTTGTTATTAGGAGCAACGTCTTATCCTATTTCTGGCGCAAATAACACAACAGTGGGCATACAAGCCGGAGATGCCATTACTACAGGAGCCCGAAATACCGCCATAGGCTCCACTGCTTTGTCCGCAGTGACGACAGGAACCGATAACACGGGAGTCGGCCATAATGCAGGTTTACTCTTAACCACCGGTGCCAGAAATACCGCTTTGGGAGCCGGATCTTTAGCTTCAGACGTTACGGGAAATGACAATACAGCACTAGGTTATAATTCGATGAACGTCAGTGCTGGTTCGTCCAACAGTGCCGTTGGTGCAGCGGCGTTAAGCACATTGGCCGGAGGATCAAGGAACGTGGCGGTCGGTATGGAAGCGCTACTTACGTATGATGCCGATGATTGTACGGCGGTTGGATACCAAGCTGGTCGAAGTTTAACCACCGGGTCCAATAACGTTGCTTTAGGAAACACCGCGTTCTATTCCGCGGTAACTGCTATAGAATCTGCTGCATTGGGATCCAAAGCATTATACGCAACAACAGGCTCGTATAATAGTGCTGTCGGATATCAGTCATTGACAAACACCACTACCGGACTTAGCAATGTCGCGGTTGGACATCAAACCGGAATGACAGTAACAACCGGTTCAAACAATGTGATTTTGGGAGCTGCCGCCAATGTAAACAGCGCTACTGCCACTGGACGTATCGTGATTGGGTACGGCGCCAACGGCTTGGTTGATAATAGTTTGACCATCAATCCGGTCAGATCGGCAGCAGCGACTACAAACAATTTGTATTACAACACTACAACGAAAGAGGTGACTTATGCACCGATAACGTCTACTTTTGCAGACAACGCGTTCACTATCGTAGATAACGCCGATGCTTCAAAGCAAGCCAGATTTGAAGTTTCCAACATCACACCCGGAGTTCAAACACAGATATCAGTGCCGAACGCTAATGGCATCATTCCGGCCAATTTTGGCGATCCATCTAACATTTATATTGGAACTACTAATCTAGCCGCTACCCCAACAGGAGTACGAAACATCGCGATCGGTGATTCGGCCGGCATTTCGATTACGTCGGGCGCGGACCACGTTGCGGTAGGACAATCGGCATTGAGTACTAATGCGACTGGTGTCGGTTGCGTTGCGATAGGTTCGTCGGCGCTGATTACGTCTACCGGTAACCATAACGTCGGAATCGGGTTCAATGCGGCAAGAACGTTAACCACCGGTTCGCAAAACACAGCAGTGGGAACTTCCGCATTAAGATTGGCCACGACCGCAAATGATTGTGTCGCCGTCGGTCATAATGCATGTTTTAACGTAACTACAGGTTCCAGTGGTCATGTAGCGATCGGCCGTGACTGTTTGAATGGGGTTACTGCGGCTACTGACAACGTTGGTATCGGCAGAAATACAGGACCTGCGATAACTACCGGCAGCAATAATACGTTAGTCGGCGGGGCTACCGGATTGGCTATTTCTACCGGGTCTAATAACACGGTCGTAGGTTATGGATCGACATTAGGTGCGAACAGATCGGGCTGTATCGCTATCGGATCCGGAACAGGTACAAGTGCGGTGACGTATTCTGCGAATAACCAACTTATCATACAGCTGGGCGGTGGTGGTGACCCGGCGGCTGGTGCATTGCGCAGCACTCTATTGCCGACCGCTGGTGCATTGGGGGCTTATTATCGATATATTGAAGTTGTTTTGTCGGATGGCGGTGGCGGATTTGTCACTAAAAAGCTGCCTTTGTATGATTAAACGATGTATGATTATTTTGTTATAAACAGACCAACCGCAAATTTATATAAAATGGGGAATAGTTCGATATCGTCCGATAGACAACCCGAAGATTCGAAAGAAACCCCTATAGATCAGAGTAAAAAGGTAAGCACGGACACAAAATCGAATATCGGCGTATCACGTAGTGCTCGATTGCCACCCGACGAAATGCTATATAAGTTGGAGTTAGCCGACTTGAGTGATTTGTTCAGAGGTCCCCCGTCAACTATCGAAATACTAAATATGGTTCCGACGTATACTAATTATGTGTTTGATGCAGATAATTATCTGATAAAGACATTAGATATTGAATCTATGTACTACAATCAGCACGCTATACTTAAACATCTGGGAATACGGAATAAGAAGCCAGGAGCATGTTTATGGTTTACAAGCACACAGATGGAAGAAATCATAATTTTAAAAACAACACAGTCATACGAGCTGTATGATTCATAAATAATACAGTATTTTTGTTATAAACAGACCAATCGCAGATTTATATAAAATGGGGAATAGTTCGATATCGTCCAACAGACAACCCGAAGATTCGAAAGAAACCCTTATAGATCCAAACTCATACAAATCATTAGGCGATAGTCCTGAAACCAGTTCGGATTCTGGTGTAGTCACGGATATTGATGTGGATGAGGGACATTTGTGCAAAGTTTCTATCACCGATCTAGAAGAAGTAAAAAAAGCATTTACATTTGATCTGTTAGACATGACTCCAGTATGTAGCAATTATGTGCTCCGTGATAGCGATGATATTATAATAGAAATTTATCCTAAAACCAAGTACAAAAATGATTGTAACTTATTTAAACATATGAAAATAAAAAATAAAAATTCCAACGCGTATTTGTGGTTTACTGAACCGCAAATCGAAAAAATAAAAAAAGCGATTAAAATTTATGATTGAATGATTTACGATTGGATGATTGGATGATTTGTAATTTTCTAATAGGTTGGGTGAAACACGTCTATCACGCATTTGTTCTCTACAAAATGCACATGGTATATTGCATTCACATGACATATAATCCACAAATAATTTGTCATTTTGTAATATGCGTTAATCCATCGTTCGAATAGCTGAGGAGGTAATACAATAACCTCGCGGATATTTTCTTTTTTTAAATCGGTATTCTCCGGAAAAAATTCGTGAGTAGAAGTGAACTGATAATCTTCATCCAATTCCTCGAGCTCGATAGGAGGAAATATCTTTAGTCCGCAATTCGTAGTCCAAACCAGTTCTTTGCGTAATCTGCATGGTATTTTTATTGTGAGCACGCTGTGATTCGCGTCCACGTCGAAGCACTCCAATAAAGTACTTTCTTTTTGGCGGCTTTTGGAAATTTTTACATGTATTACGGGATTTTTAGACTCGGTGGGTTCATTTTCTGTTGGAATTTCCGAATATTCGCATAGAGAATCGACTTTTTTTGTTTTAGTTGAGGAATGTTTTTGACCCATTTCTAATTTTTATAAATGATCTTGCTTTTATATTTAAGAGTTATTTTCATTTTTCGGATTTTATCTAATCAGGCGAATTAACTAGATGGTCAAACCAAAAAATTGATTATTTTAATATCTGATAAAAATCGCCCTTACTTCTGCTTAGTTTACTTGATTATCTACTTAGTTAGGTATTAAATTGATTGTTTACTTGATCAGTTACTTAGGTATTTATCCACTTAGTTAATCATTACCCCTTCCCAACGAGCAACTTTAACACACGCTCTTTAATAATCTGCCATGGGTAACATTGCATCAAATTTGGCCGATTCTTTAGCTAATCGCAAACAATTCCGCCATAAACGGAAGACTGGCGCTGCATTGACCGTTAAGGACCTAGCCACCAGCGGTCAAATTTCCGCGGAGACCGTATCAAAATTGTCGAATGACGAAAAAGACCTATTTTATACATGGGAAGGGCTCAAGCTATTCAAAAAACGCGATATCGATCATATCAGACACGCGAGATTGATTCCGAGGAATTCCGGTATAGTTTATAGTTTGCTTCTGTGGGATCAGTACGATTTGGCGCGAGAATTTTTGGATGATGGTTATGCGATGAGCTTCCAAGAAGTCGTTGCTTATATTGCATATGGCAAATTTATACATAAATATTACGATCTGTTTACTGAATACAACTTGATGCCGGATCACGAAGCGCTGGTGATCGCGCTGTTGGCACAGGACGGAATTAAATATCGCAGTTGGAAATTGATAGAGAAATTATTGGAAAGCGGTCAGTTATGGACGAAAAATATCTATACGAGCTTTAAAAACAATTTGGAAGAACTGGGAATCAATGCTACCGCGGTGGGAGATCCGACCGATTCCGATTATTATAGAATAAATATACAACTTCTGCACCAAAGAAAATACAATCATGTACCTTATGAACCGGAGCCCTATGTAGACCACTATGACTTCTATGATTAATGGAATTTTTACTTTTTACTGTTTTTTTTGCAAGATTGGCGAATTATGTTTTCTGTTTCCCGCAAGATTGGCGAATTATATTTTTACTGTTTTCCCGCAAGATCGGCGAATTATGTTTTTACTGTTTTTTTTGCCAGGTTTTACATTTGTAGGTTACGTGTGATTTGTAAACAAATAAAGATTATACCGATAACTAAATATACTACAAATGAAAGGACTGTTTATATTCCGTCGAGATTTACGGTTAAACGACAACACCGGACTTTTAGAGCTGAGCAAGCGATGTACCGAGGTAAATGCCATTTTTATTCTTGATCCGCGCCAGATAGACCCCAAGCAAAACAAATTTTTTTCCGCACCAGCGATGTTATTTATGTTGGATACTTTAATAGAAATGCAAAGAAAAGCACCTATTAAGGTTCTGCATGGAGATCCATACGAGATAATAAAAAGCATGAAAGACGAGTATGATCTGATATTTTATAACAAAGACTACAGCAAATATGCACTAGAAAGAGACGCCAAACTCGATGGATTAGGATGCGTGGGGTATGACGATATTGGGCTGAATGCACCCACCGATTTGAAACCCTACAAAGTATTTACCCCATATTACGAAGCCGCTAAAAAAATAAAAGTGCGACCTCCAGGCGGAACTGCAAAGAATATAAAAGATTTCAAAAGCAGAACGGTAGATTTATACGCGCTGAGAGATAAAATAGAACGCGTCATTACCGATGTACAAAAAATGGACATAGAGTTAATCCAAAAAGGCGGACGCGCTAACGGATTAAAATGTATTAAACGATTCGACGAAAATGCCTATTCGAAAAACAGGGATCTATTGACGTTCGAAACATCCAGGCTTAGCCCGCATCTCAAATTCGGAACGGTTAGTGCTCGTGAGGTTTATCACGAATGCGCCAAGAAGGCGGCCGGTATTTTTAGGAAACAACTATACTGGCGGGATTTCTACATGCAAATTGGGTTTCATTTCCCAAAAGTATACGGAAATAATTTCAAAGGAAATATTAAATGGAAGAACGATAGAAAACAGTTCGAGGCATGGTGTAAAGGCGAAACGGGATTTGACATAGTAGATGCGTGCATGTTCCAATTAAATAAATCCGGATTCATGCACAATAGAGGGAGAATGATTGTGGCGAGTTTCTTGACGAAAATATTGCACATAGATTGGCGGTGGGGTGAACGGTATTTTGCCAGTCGGCTGACGGATTACGACCCCGCGAATAACAACGGAGGGTGGCAGTGGTCGGCTGGAACTGGAGTGGATGCACAGCCTTATTTCAGGATTTTTAATCCATATACACAGGCCGAAAAGTTTGATCCGGATGGAACATATAGAAAGAAGTGGTTGGCATACCGGCCTGATGGCGATGGTAGCACTGTGGAAGAAATCGTGGATTATGTTAAGGAACGAGAAGTAGCATTAAAACTGGTAGTTAAGTGAAAATAGGAGTGAAAAAATGATAAGTGAATACGACAGGGATAATTTACGGTACCTAGTAGGTTAATTTACTTAGGTTGCTTATGTTGATTACTTATCTTGGTTACTTATGTTGCTTGGTTGTGTTACTTAGGTTGATTACTTATGTTGCTTGTTTGTTTTATTAATAATTTCGTCCAAATATTTTATACAAGCCAGATGGTTGCGTGATATTTTGGGTGAGATGTCGTATATGTGTCTATGCGGGACGATAGCGTCTGAGGTTTCGTTCTCCGTACAGCGCGAATGCTCGTTGTGTGCCGCATTTATCGCAATTTCTGGATCAAAAATACCGCCATTTTCGTGTAGATATTTTAGGCAATCAAGATGACCATTTCGAACAGCTGCGTATATAACACTGTTATCCCAAGGAAACCCATTTTCATGTAGATATTTTAGACAGTCCAGATGACCGCGCTTGGCTGCTTCATATGTGACTCTATTGTCCCAAGGGCATTTATTTTCATGTAGATATTTTAGACATTCCAGATTGCCGAATGTGACGGCTACGTATGTAGCTTCGTTATTCCAAGGGCATTTATTTTCATGTAGGTATTTCAGACAGTCTAAACGACCGCGTCTGGCTGCTTCATATGTTACACGACTGGTCCAAGGACAATTATTTTCATGTAAATATTTCAGACATTCCAGATTGCCGAACGTGACGGCTACGTGTGTAGCTTCGTTATCCCAAGGACACCCCTTTTCGTGTAGGTATTTTAGACAGTCCAGATTACCATTCATAGACGCGGAGTACGTTGCATAACTGTCCCAAGGACAATTATTTTCGTGTAGGTATTTTAAACAGTCTAAACGACCGCGACTGGTTGCTACTACTATAGTTGTTTCGTCACATGGACAGCCGTTTTCATGTAAATATTTCAGACAGTCCAAATGGTTATTCATAACTGCTGCGGTGGTCGCATCCCTGTCCCAAGGACACTCTTTTTCGTGTAGATATTTTAGACAGTCCAAATGGCCGCTCCTGGCTGCTTCACATGTAGCTCTATGGTTCCAAGGACACTCCTTTTCGTGTAGATATTTTAGACAGTCCAAATGGCCGCTCCTGGCTGCTTCACATGTAGCTCTATGGTTCCAAGGACACTCTTTTTCGTGTAGATATTTTAGGCAATCGAGTCGGCCATACTTAGCTGCCGCCAAGGTAGTTGATTCGTCGCACGGACAGCCGTTTGTATGCGCATGTTTTAGGCAGTCTAAATGCCCTTCCGTGGCTAACGATTCCATTAATTCCAACGAATAAGACAAAAGTCCGGATTTGACTAACCATTTGAATACTGACAAATCGCCGTGTCTGTAAAAATCTTTATAAATATCGTCTTTTCTGAATGGATTTTTGGGTATACAAGTGTCGTCATGTTCCACTAACCTTGCTAGCAATTTGTAATCTGGCACCGAATAAAATAAACCTAACACCGGTATGTTGAAATAACCGTCCAAATATTTGGCACGCTCCTGCTCTGCCGTCGTTAAAAAATCGGTGACATCATAAGGGGTCGGACCGTATAATTTGCGCCTGTGTTCGCGAAATATTTTTATTAATAGCTCGATATCTTCTTCTTTCACCAATGTCAAATCTGACAATTCAATTGGTTTATCTACGAACTGCGTGTTTAAAATACTGTCTTTATGTGCGTGTGATTTTATTAATTGCCAACGATTCATGTGAAATATTTTAATATTATGTAATTTAGATTTATTTTATTTAAAATAATCAAATTTGGACAAAAAATAATGGGACATTTCGACCGACGGTTAGGGATTTTATATGTTTCGACGGGAAATTACGAACACAGGTACGTGTTTTTTATGTGGAATTCCGCCATGCATACTAGACCGGGTGTATTTTCATCTTTCGGCATCAAACACGCGTCATTTTTTATATATGCCACGTATTCTGTACAATTTGGGGCGGCTTTTGCTAAACAATACTTTAGACTTACTGGACACCCATTTTCATATGCATATTCTAGGCACTCTAGATGCCCGTACAGAGCTGCATCCGATGTGGTACCTGAATCCCATTTACATTTTTTTTCGTGTAAAAATTTCAAACAATCCAATTGGCCTCCGCGAGCCGCCGCCCGTGTTGCCCAAAAGGTCATTAGATATCTGTCGTATAAATACTTCGTAAATTCTAAATTGCCGCGTGCGATCGCTATCTCCATAGCGGCTTCGTCTAAATACCAATCGTCCTCGGCAGGGTTCTCATCATTCCACTTACTCAAAAAGAACAACAATTTGAGACATTCCGTATTATCGCTAGTCGCGATTTTCCTAGCTAGCGAATCGGTCAGTGTTATTTTTTTTGAATCTATTAGAGTTTTCAATTCTGTCCATCTTAGCTTTTTATAAAGTGACATCCGGTTCTCGAACATATCTAACGGTACGCTCTTAGGGTCATGGTTGACAAGTCTTAGGAATAAATCATAATTGAGCGTTTCGTAGAACAACGCTAATACAGGAATATTAAGAAATTTGTCTAAAATACCAACTCGGTCAATTTCCTCATATGAGAATATATCACAAACCATGTCGAAATATTCCAGTTTACTGTCGATATCTTCCATTTTCCTTTCATAGTAGTCTAAAATTCGGAATAGCAATTTAATGTCGCTGTCGGTAAAATCAAACTGTTTGCGAATATCGTCTATGTTCTTTTTATGTAAAATGCTATCTTTATGTGCGTGTTTTATGATTAATGATAAAGGATCCATTTCGTGAAGTAATATAATTATAGTTATTAATGTTCATATATAAATTCAAAATTGAGAAAACATGTTTATTTTTGAGAAGTATTTGAGAAGTATTTAAGAAGTATTTAAGAGGTATTTAAGAGGTATTTAAGAGGTATTTAAGAGGTATTTAAGAGGTATTTAAGAGGTATTTAAGAGGTATTTAAGAGGTATTTGAGAGGTATTTGAGAGGTATTTGAGAGGTATTTGAGAGGTATTTGAGAGGTATTTGAGAGGTATTTAAGAGGTATTTAAGAGGTATTTAAGAGGTATTTAAGAGGTATTTAAGAGGTATTTAAGAGGTATTTAAGAGGTATTTAAGA
>JACCDR010632092.1_pt1 | contig 108113 bp, 138 predicted proteins | sample 7446431 | NCBI WGS metagenome assembly JACCDR01 (sample SAMN15323443, study PRJNA562643) | freshwater metagenome | isolation source: river surface water | place: USA:Blue River Watershed | collected 2017-08-17
AAGCGGAATTGCTTAGTTTACCCTGGTGCGGACAGCGGGACTCGAACCCGCACGCTCGTGAGAGCAGAAATTTTTAAGACTTCCGCGTACTGCCAATTTCGCCATGTCCGCAGAAGCGGGCTAACCCGCCAAGTTGTATATCATAGCATGATAAATGGAGGGAGTATGAGGAACTATACACTTGAACAATTGTGCGAGGCCGTGAAAAACAACTATTCAATAAGGAAGGTATTAACAGCTCTAGGTTTAAAAGAGGCTGGTGGTAATTACCAGACTATCCGAAATTTAATAAAATTACATCAGATTGACAACTCACACTTTAAAGGAAGGGGGTGGAACGCTGGTATGAAATTTGCACGCAAAAGGCCGCTAAGTGATTATCTGTCAAATAAACATAAGATACTATCTTATGCACTGAAAAAAAGACTCATATCTGAAGGGTTCATGGAACATAAGTGCTCTATCTGTAAATTATCAGAATGGAATGGACTACCGATCCCAATAGAGCTTGATCATATCAATGGACAACATGAAGATAATTCGCTAGAAAACCTGCGTCTATTATGCCCTAATTGTCATGCACAAACAGACAATTATCGCGGAAGAAATATTGGTGCATATGCCGAAAACCCATCAATTCCATAGTTTCATGACGCCCCTCCCAATTGCCCCTTTAGAACACTCTGGATGCGCTCGATAGCTGCCGCCCTAAGGTCAGCCTCCGGTGTACTTGGAGTACAGACAATAAAGAAGGTTACTGGCTGACCTTCGATATACACGGTTACGTTGCGTCCATACATTACACACCCGCCCTCATAAGTTTGTTAGCTGCCAGCAACACCAACTGAAAGTTAGCCCAGCAGCGAACCTTAATGAAATTCTCTGTGGCGAGGCGTAACTCTGCCTCGGCTCTGGCTAATTCAGTCATAGTACCTCATGGGTATGTGATGCAAAGGTATATATAAGTAACCCCAAGGACTACACTCCAAACTCCCAGCAAGAACAATTCCAGTAATTTACTAGTCTTGTCCCTCATTCTTTCACCTCCTGATGTCGAGGGCACATGGAACCGCCCTTACCACCGCATTTAATGCATCCATTACCCTTGGCTGAATTGCAAGGTTGACACATAGGTTGGAGATTTTCCAGAGCCCTGGTACCTCCACGGGATACAGGAATGATGTGGTCAACCGTAAGTGGGATCAGATCATCCGTATAAACACACCACTTGACAGCACCCGTGCGGTTTTCAGAGCCCCGAATCAATCGGGTCCCAACTCTACCACACTCTACACAAGCAGTGCCTTTATGGTAGAAGACGCGCAATCTTCTATGACCTTTGAAACGCTCTAGTTGTTCAAACGGCACCTCCTCTTCAAATTTATAGCGAAAAACACTAAATGGTTCACCAACTACCAGTTCAGTAGTATTGATTTTAGCCCTCCTTTTCCCCAACAGAATGTCACGGGCTTTTCTTTGAAGAATATCAGTGCTTGTGGTTGGTTTGCAAAACACCCATACACGCGCACTTTTACCATTCACTATTACGTCAACGTATCTACCAAACAATCATTCCTCCACCCCAAAGATAAAACGAGAGATTTGGCACTGCCTGCCCGTAAGCGTATTGTAAATCACGAACAACGGCAGCCCCAGGAGCAAGAGAGGAGTAAGCACGAATAGCACCAAATAAGCTACCAGATCCACCCATCCCTTCAAGCTACGTACCGTTTTACTATTAGACTCAAATTCTTTATCACTATAATAAGTGACCAGGTGCAGAGGAAGGAGCACTACCGTGACCGGCAATGCCAGCAGCTTGCGAGCCGTCTTTTGTGCAAAGTTCATCGCGGCAATTCCACTGATTTAGCCATCCGGCGAATACCATCCAACGGAACCCCGTGGACGTTACGGGCAGCGTAAATCTGAATAGCCTCCTCCGTAAATTCCCCCACCACCTCATAATCCACTTGGTAACCCATAGCACGAGCCAGCTTAGCGTAAGGCTCGCGGTGGGCTGCCACCAGATTCGTATTGTCCACGATCACCAGGTCCAAACCATCCGCCAGCCCCATAGCGTAATTAATGAAATTACGAGCATGGTACTCGGACAGCTTACCACCGTTGAATTGGTATTTGCCGTCCACCATAAAGAAATTGTCCGTAGAATAGATAGCTCCACGGAGATTGTTAGACTCGGCTACCCGCAGGATCTCAGCAGCACGGGTAGATTTCGATGCCCCAGGTAGACCAACCATAATAATCACACGTTTCATTTGTCACCTCCATCATACACAATGCCTTCGTTCAACATTACACGCATAACAGGCTCACCCCTAGGAGAGTGTTGGACTGCGGTAGGTGGGCCCTCGTCGTCCGTCTCCATCTCCACTACCATTTTCCCGTCAATTTTGGAACGGAAAACGTATAGGGTAAGACCCACATCAGTATCGATCGTCACGCCGTCTTCGGGCACTGCAACTTTAATACTCACTTAGGACCTCCATCTGGACGACAGTTCTTAGAAAAGAAAAAGGAATTAAGAGAGCCACGAGCCTCCTGCTTCAACAATTCCTCCGCAGGTGCCAGGGGCCCTCCGAAAAACCAGGCCAGAAAACCGCCTTGCTCTGGCGATGGGGCACAGCAGGAAGTTACATCATTTTGATTCCAATGTCTGTGGAAAACAGATGTCATCGACTCACTCATTTGCAGCACGAGCAATCGAGGAATGGGGTAACGGTTACCCATGCCGTCACGTTCAGCCCAGCCAATGACTCTGCCAACTTGCATCACTCCATCACCCACCAGATCGCCTACCTTAACTCGTCGGTTGTTGCATCGAGGCAACACCTCGTGGCGATTAATATCGTTAGAGTGAAAGCGGTACACCCCATCGTCACAGGTAAGGTAACCCTTAACCCGACGGGAGTGATTGTGAACGTAAGCGGGAATGGAGAAGAAAGTGCAGGCATCGCCCGTAATGAAAGCGGTTCGGTCCTTACCATCTGGACACTTTGCACCCTCTACCTTAGCCAGCGAAGGACCGCCCATCCATTTTGTATAGTGAATTATCTGTCCTGCGGCATTGGTTTCTGAATAGTCGCAACGGTATCGCATGCATTCCTCCGTTTAATGGTGATTCGGGTCATCGCACATGACCTGCACATACAAGACCCAGGGCAATACCCTCGCAGATCATAGGTAATTAAACGACCGTCTAGGTAATCAAAACCCCTTAGCTGATATTGGGGATCAGTAGCATCATCATCTAGAAAGGCTGCCAGACTCACCACTCAGCCCTTAGACAGCCGGTAATAGGTGTCCATGGCTACATGCAAAGATTTCCCGCAATATTTCACTTCCTCCCGGTCAGCCGTATAAGAATACAGTCCCACCATATACTCGCCATCCCCATTCGCATACAGCTTGGCTCGCTGTAGTGGGAGTGGCTCAGAGCTAATCAGGTGAAACTGTAGTTTCTGGTTCGTAAACATATTCTATACCTCGGATTTTCGGAATATCAGAAGGCTCAGGTTCTACCTCGACCTGATCTTCCAGCAGCCGATCGAGCGTCCATATGGGCTTTTCAGCAATGAACACATCAGCCTCCGTTAGAGATTTTTACCAGCAAATCGTAAGCAGTGCTCTGGGTCGCAATCGACTCCGAATCAGCCAACTGCGAGATTTTATTCGCCATCCACACGTTACAGGGATGAGTATTCGGAGGAATGCCACGAGCCACAGCGTCCTGCCGAATAATCGGGAGCCACTCAGACCACGAATGCACCAGGCCACTCAGGTTGCAGGCGTTCTGGCAAGCGAGTACATTAGCAGCGATTTCTTGGATAGTTTTCATGTTACACCTTATTCTTAGCAGCCATCTCGTCATCCAACGCTTTAAGATATCGCTTTAAAGCGTAATGGAGGGAGAATGCTTCTGGTTGATTGGAGAAGAAACAAGTCTCGGTTACTTTGCAAGCCAGGTCCAGAGTATAGCGGTCAAACATATACTCTGAGATACCTTCCCGTGCTACATGCCTTAGTGCATTAATGAACCCCCGGTCGTCGGTTGCCCGACACCGATAATCGTAGTGACGCTGAGCACATTCGCTCAGCAACTTAACTTCGGCTTCAGTAAAGGACAGTAAGAATTTCACTTCATATTCAGTACCCACATGCTTCATGATTTACCTCACTAGCAGCCAACAGATCAGCGTCCGCCGCACGCTCATTGGCTCGGTATTCCTGCCGTTGCTGTCGCTCGTTTCGGAGTGCAGGCAATCGCAGGTAACAAGTCCTTCCGCTATATTCAAGCCAACCTTTTTGTTCCAAAATCCCGTACAGTTGATCCTGGGCACCTGCTGGCGGTAAACCTCCCATATGCTTACCCAGGGCTTTACGGAGTGATGATTTCAACACCTCCACGCTAGGAAATTTACGACCATTCATATAGTGCAGGTCAGTCACTACATTAAAAGGTCGCTGAATCTGTACCGGCTGAGGTTTGGGCGTGTAGGGCTTAGGGGCGCGAATCTTGGGAGTCTTGGGAGCCTTAGGGGGCTTGGGTTTACGAACCCGCAAAGGCAACCCAGCAGCCTCACGCTTAACCTTCCGTTCCTCGCGACGTTTGGCGGAGTTCTCCTTACGATAAACCTCGCAAATTTCGCAAGAGCATTTCTTCTTATAGGCCGCCCAATAAGCCCCGTGTTTCAGATGCCCCTTATTCCACATCTGAGCTTTAGCGTGTTCGCCACACAGAGCTTCACACAGGGAGTAAAGGTGATTGCGAATCTCAGCCGTGCGGGACCAGACGTTAGAAACCGTGAACTTTTCTGTCACATCCGGGCGCTTGACGATGTGCAGGTCTTCGGTAGACCCACACCGGGCACACCGGCCACCCATAGAAGCAAGTGCTTCGGCACGACGTGCATGGTAGTTTTCGATAGGAGTAGGCATGTTATACCTTCCAAGTAGAGAGAGCTTTACCCATGGTCCGATCTGTACGGTGGTGCAGCAGGACCACCGTTTTACCAGCTACATTAGCAGCAGTCGCAAATTCAGGTGGAAAGAGCTTCTTGATCCTGCTCGTCTGCGGAGCCACTTTAGAGCCTTTATCAGTCAACTCATAGAACCAGCGACACCCTTCCAGCTTGCGCCGAACATACCCTTTGGATACCAGTTTGGAAATACAAGTCTGAACCGTAATAATCTTCAGACCCAGAAGGTCTGCAATATCGCGAACAGTGATATTATCGCTGCCTTCGATATACATACCCTCCAGGACACAGATTTCACGGTAACCGAAATAACACGTAGTTGCGCGGGAAGTAAACATGTTGGTACCTCAATATTTCGTGTGCAATTCAATGCGGGGGCCAAAACTCTAATCTATTGCATTTGCGAAATCCTCACGAATATGAGGTGGTACCTTACGCCAGTTAATAGGCACGAATTCGGAGTTAATGACTGGAGGAGCTTCCTCTACTGCGATGGCGCCACATCCGCCATTAACGTGCAAGCGTGACTTGTGAGCTTCCCAACGCTTGCGGTCATTCTCGATTTCCAAAGTGTTTTGACACAGCGAGGTAACAATGTAGCGACCTTCACGCAACATATACCCGTGCTGAGGGTGACAGTACCACTTTCGCATTATTTTTCCACCTTCCATTTGTGACCACCGCCACATTCGAATTCTTCTAGTTCTTTATCGGGGGAGCATGACAGCACCTCCCCGACACTGCCGTCGGACTCCAGAATACATCGCACTCGTGTTTTGCGAACGATAACGATACGTGCTGGGCAACCACATCGCGGACAGATTGGGATTTGGAACATATTTACCTCCGGACTTGGGACCGGACCTAGCGGAATGCTAGGGGCCTTACGGGAGCCTAAGCCCCCGCCCTCGGTTTATTGGAAGGAGTTACAGGTATGTACCATCATGAGAACCATTGATACGACAATGACAAGCGAGCCGATAAGGTCGTCAAGGTCGACGAAACATCTCATTTCACGATCACCTTGATATATGGCCCATCTTCATCTTGACAGTGAAGGAACCCCTTTACTTCAAAAATGACGCCGTTGCCATCCTCCACAAAATCACCTACTGCGGGTTTACAGACCATGCTAGTAGGGAACGGAATTGCGCTCTCCTTATCATGCTTGTTTACGCATTTAACACGAATTTTTTGCATATTCAGATCCGTTCAAAACGAGGTTGCTCTTTCGGTGCCCGCTTCAGGATATTCACCGATTGGCGAGAGTAGGTGTAGACCGGCTTGCCAGGCTTACCCGTGCGAATCACTCCGTTGGGCTTGATATCATTTTTGCGCAACAGCTTAGCGCAATATTCAGGAGTAATGTTCAACTCTTTCGCAATCATGGCCACGGTAAGAACGCGATTCTTCTCAGCAATTTTCTTGATGTTCATGTGTGCTCCTTAATCATAACCGATAATGAGTGCTAGTAACATTTCTTTAGCAGTGCGAGGATGCCGCGAAGCATCTTCACATACTGAGGTGAGATACCTTCTGCTTTAATCAAGGATTGTTGAAGTTTGCGAGAACCCCACTCTTCCAAAGTATGAGTTTGACATCCGATATGCAAAAGATCGCTATCGTGAGATACATGGTATCCGCCAACATAAGCATAAAAGGGCGGTTCGATTACCTCTCCTTTAGTGATTATGCCTAGAACATGAGCGTTCCCGTGGACCCGAGCATTTCCGGAGACCTGAGCATTCCCGAAGACCCAGGCACATCCGGAAATCTTGGCACTCCCTAAGACCAGAGCATTATCGAAGACATGGGCATTATCGAAGACCTGGGCATTCGGACCCACGTAAGCTGTGGGGGACACGGTAGCTGTATCAGCCACCCAGCCACCTTCGGTGCCATCAGGATTACGGTGACGGTGGGCCGGTACCGGCCCTGAACCAAAATCAAATATTGTCATGGAAATTTCCTTCATTTTTGCTCCTTAATCATTTCCACGAAAACGTAACCGATAATGAACCAGAGGATGAATGCTAGTGACATTTATTTAGGAAATTTCCTATCTTGAATAGAGTATTGATGGCCATCCCACTGTGAGAGGATTACCCCGTATGATGGGTTAGGCCTCCCGTCTGGCTCCAGGCCCACCGCAGCACACTGGAAATCTTTTTCAATCCAGCGCCTTTCAGAAGAAATAGCGATTACCGTATCCATTCCTTTGGGGGTTGTTTCGGTACCCTGGGGAACCCGGTCAATGCGATAGCGTTCTGCACTCATCGATACCTCCCGCAGATACAGCAACGCACCCCTCTGCCGGGCTGCCGGACCAGAATATCCCCCGACATAGTGCAGTTGTTACAATAGTAGTTACCTTTTTGTGAAAGGTACCACTTTTGTTTCTTTAATTGGGAATCGCCCATGTATCCACTCCGTTAAAATCAAGGTCATCGGGAACCATAGCACTGAGCGCAGTGTTCCACCCCTCAGTTTTCCACTGAGGATGTTCACATGATTGGTAGCGCACAGATGTCAGTGCCATCTGAGCTTCGCGTCGATTCAACTTACGGGCCTTAACCCTCAGAATAGTTTCACCAGGATCAAAGAACTTGATCGTCATAATCTCAGCACCATCAGGGTGCTTCCTCACTTCAGCAGGAACCCCTTTCAGAAGTTCTTTGGAAGTGGAACGATATTCTGTGGAGACGATATGCGCCAGACTGGCTCGGAAAGATTCGATCGGAGTGCCCATCTCCACATCAGCGATTTGGTGAGTTTTGGTTACCTCCTTACGTTTGCCTACCGGAACACCCTGGATGTAGGCATAGACATGCAGGACATGTCGGATACTCATTTTAGTAATCCCCCGTTTCAGTGAGGCGCTTGAAAGTCGCCATAACAAAATCAAGGCGGACGTCGGCAGGTGGGCGCAGGATTGCGATAATCCCTGCCAATACCGACATACAGCAGAAAGCCACGAACTTGCGATCTTCACGGGTCATGGGTTGCTCCTAGTAAGAGACTGGCACCACAGAAAGTGAATGACTGGCGTTCTTGCCGCCATTCCTAGAATATGCCAGATAAACCAACACACCTCTCCGGGAATCGTAGAACCGCTGAACTTGGGTGCTCTTAAAGAACAAGCTCTTACTCATGTGAAAGACATTGGAGCTTGCAGATAGATTTCCGCTGATCGGCCCCACTTTCCTGCACGAGATACTTGACACCGAACTGTCATTCAGGGTCAGTGAGCGGTCGTAGTAGGTCACATAACAGGACACTCCTGCGACGTCTGGGTCATCGAACACCAGCACTTGCAGGGTATCCGAGAAAACCAAACCACCTGCGGAAACCTGGCCAACGCTTTCCTGTGCCAGGGCAGAGAAACTCAACAGCATAAGAAAAAGAAAGTTTTTCATCGCGACCTCATGAAATCTGAGTGATAGGACACAATATCTCGCCTACGGTGAGGGTTAGCAGAGCAAGAGGCTACTGTGGGCGGAACTTTGGCAGGACAGTTTTCACAAGCCCACTTCAGGAAGCTAAAGCCCTCCAGCCCACCGCCCAGGTCATTATCCAGAATCCAGACATCATATGCGCTATTTATAGCGATCATGTCTTCAGCATCTTGCAATGTACCCTGCGGATAGTTAAGTAGAAAACTCCATTGAAAAGGGCGGCAGATAGTGATTTCAGCTTCCTGAAAAGAAACGCCCGCATCTCGCATTGCCTGGGAGATACTGCGGGCATCATCCAGAATAAAAACTCTCATGCGGTTTCATCTCCGTACGAACCCAGGATGTGTGCAACTCTCAGCCGAACACCTTTCGGGGATTCAATCACTTCCACATGGGCAAGGTCAGCGCCACCTGTGCGCTGATAATCGGTACCGCCGTCAGTGAAAGTATGGTTAGGGCACTTGCATTACACAAAATCGTGGCGGTATTTTGACTCCAACACTTCCAGACATTGGCGACACAGCACGATATTACGTGGTTTTTCCTTCATGACTCCAAAATCTCCCGGATTTGTTCAAGGGAACCAACAGGCTCCACCCGCTTCAACCCATCCTCAGTGACCTTGCGAATGGCCTCCAGCTTTTCCAGCAGGGTTTTCACTGGAACACGATCCGCTTCAACTCCTCCTCATTCCAGTGGCGCAGGGTGTTGCCGGAATCATTCTCCTCCACCCCCTCATCTGTAAGCTCCACCACTTCGGGACCATCATCGTCAATACCCTCATAGGTATCGGAATCACTGAAGAAAAGTACGAGTGCCATCGCATCCTCCTAGTTGGGGCAAACCCACTTGACTGCCACCGTATCAGGGTCAAGCGGGATAGTGATCACGTCGCATTTCGCATACAGCATGATCGTGGTTTGGACCGGGGTGTAAAAGAAGAGTTTAGCCCAAATCAAAAACTTGAACACCTATTTACCTCCCGCCAATGGCTTGAGAGCTTGGCAGACATCAGCGTATACCTGTTCCACTGTGCGGCCATTGTGCGGAACTTGACCAAAACGAGTGTGGCAAACCCCTCCCAACCCCACACGATCAGCCTCCAGCCACAGATCAATCGAATCGTCATTGGGAAAATCCACCCAGATTTGACGGCGATGAGACTTGGCACCAGTGCCTTTATAGCCCTGGCGAACTTTAGTGGCCCCCAGATCACTCTTCAGGTTTTGGAGCTTGCGAGCCATTTGAGAGTTGAAGTCAGACATTCTCTTGCTCCTTTTCTTCGGCCAAACAAACAATACCAACCCAGCGTTCGTACGTACGCTGTACCTCCGCAACTTTATCATCCAGAATATTACGAACAGTGGACTCCTCGTATTTTTTGGTGAGTGATTGCATGTGATTCACCTGAGTTTTCAGTGCATCACGAATCTCTTTCAGTTGTGGGAGGGTGAAGTCAAGTGTATGTTTTTGTGGCATATTTCCTTAGCAGCAGATGGCAGCGACGTATGAATGGAAGCCCAGGCGACTCAGATACTCAGCCCGGTGATTGCACTCCGCTTCAGTGCCCAGGGTAACCGCGAAACCATTAACCCAAACTGCGAACATATCTCACTTCCCTTCTGGAGTAAAAGAAATCTCGTCACCGATCAGGTGAGCTTCGCCTTTCTTTATCGCCATCATCACCTTACCTTTTGCCATAATGAGCAGCTCACTTTCGGTTGCCGATGGGGTGCAGAATACAAAGACAGTGAAGGAACCTAATCCCTTAACGGGAAAGGTAACGTATCTGCCAAACATTTTCACTCCGTCAGCAAATGGTATTCATATCCAATACCATTGTAGTATTTTCGGAAAACTCCCGAAACTGTGCCATCAGCAGACCAGTCGCCCGAAAATGCCATGCCACGACCGTAAACTGCCGAGTCCTCATCCTTGATATGCTCAGGGATGGAATACTCACTGAAAGTGTCTGGCGTAGCAGTGGCAAGCGCTTCAGCGGACTGGTGTTCATCAGAGATACGGAAAACTCGGCGTGTCATTATAGCTCCTCAGTTGCGGCGGAAACCGCGAGCAAACCACTTGCGAGTGGGAATCACCACCCGACCATGCAGGGGTTGCGGAGTGGGCAGAACTGGCGTCGAAATCACCAGTTGCATCGGCAAAATCCGCATCACAGTCATGGCCTGCTGAGCAATGCGGAGACAGAGGGTAAGAGTCAGGGTTTGAAAAGGAATCATCGGGAACTCCGTTCTGTTGCGACAACTTCAAAATCATCCTCAATCTTTTGCACCACCTCCCACTCACCACCAAGGATTTCAGCGTTTGCCCGTGCTTCAGAGACAGCACGTTCGAGAGTGGTGAACTCCTCCCAATATCCTGGTTTTGAGGTATCTGAAGGATGTCGGACGTAAAACATATCACCTCACTTTCGGAGCAGCTTCAGCCAGCACTTGCAAGGCTCGTTCGGTTTCTGCTGGAGTAGGGATAATCTTTCGACCACTCACCCGGAAAGTGATAGGCCCAGCCACATCACCCCCTGAGTCCTGGTCCTCCCAGGTATCAGGATGACCGCGACGGTTGGCCTTCTGCACGGGAGTCACCAGGGCAGTTACCACCACCTCTTCTTCATCATCGCACTCCTCTCCGTTCTGGTCCAGTACGGTAATCGAGCGGAAAAATGTAGCAGTGACTTCTTCAGCTTCGTGCATAGTGATCCTTCAGGCGCAACAAGTCGCCATAAGTGTCCGAGGCTTTCAGCAGAGCTTCACAGCACAGATCCGCATAAACCTTATTGGAATATGCGCGACATTTCAGGAAACACTGCGAGGCGTCACGGTAGTCGGCCTCCGCTTTGGCAAGAGCTGCGGCAGCCTCTGCAATCTGAGCATCTGTCGGTTCCATCTTACCCCCTATTGAACCCAACAAGAAATGGGTTCCAGTTTGCGAGATTCATCAGCGATCAACTGCTGCAAATCACTGCCGAAAAAGCCCAGGCAAGCTGCCAGGAAAGCAGCCATGCTAAGAGCAAGTGCAGTCAGAATCAACTTATCTCGCATACAACCTCCTAAAATCCCGATTTTACTGATTATTTCCGAGCCCAAGCCTTGCGGGTCTTGCGCTGAGACTTCCAACACCGCTCAACACAAGCGTGCACATCGTCCCAGGCATGGGGGATGTTGCGCAGGCTACGAGCCCCACGAATGAACTCCCGGTCCTCCACTGCACCAGCAGCACGCATCTCACCAGCAGTTCGAGGGCGACGATAGAAGCTCATACACTTACCTTTCTGGGGAAAATATAGCAGGAGCGCTATATAAGGACTCTGGGACTTGGGACCCAGCCCTAATATTAGGGGGCCTTACTAGCAGGTATTACCCGCTAGCCCTCGGTTCTAACGCTGAGGATTGACCCGAATCTCGATCTCACAGGGGGTCACGAAATCGCAAAGAGCATACTGATCCTCAGTCACGTCGCCATGCTCCGGTTGGTAGCAGATGGCGTTAGGACGGTCCTCCCATGCTGAGCACTTGATATTCAGGTGCCCAACAGAGTTGAGGAATGCATCCCCCACCTTGAGGTCTCCAAAAAGAACTTGAGTCAGAGCCGGGGCATGATTGACAATCTTAAACATGGCGTACCTCCATAATATCCCGTTTTTTCTGATTATTTCATCACACAGATGACGTCAACAGCCTCGTGCCACACCAGAGCCCCCAACACCCGATCCCACTCCTCCCGGTGATCAGTCCGCGAGTAAACTATGTTGCGCTCAAGGTCTACTCCCGCCCGAGCAAACACCTCCGTGATGCTCCAGCCCTTCAGAGGAACGTCATGCGGGATCACCACCGCAATAACCGTCTGGGCAGACTCCCGCTGCAACTCAGCCACCTTGGTAGCCATCACAGCAACATTAGCTACCCCACGCTCGTAGACAAAAACTCGCACAACTCACCCCACTCTGAAAGCCCCGTTAGCCGTACTATTTTTAGTACGTTTCTAGGTACACCACGCAGAGGTGGGGCATGTACCCAGGGGGCCACCTACGGCCCCCGGCAGGCTTATTCAGTCTTCGACTCCTCCACCTTCGGGGGAGCCATGCGAGCGAAACCCACAATCGGAGTATTCAGGGGAACGCGGAGAGTCCGCGACCGCCCACCATCCGACAGATCCGCAACCGTGCGGATCTCCACCATTCCCATGTGAGGGATCGTACGAACCGACTCCACCGCCCGCACGGCCCCAGAAGGCAAACGAACCTGCGGACGCTCGTGAGCCTCACCGGACTCCATGTCCTTCAGAGTGCCCAGGCGACGACGGGGAGCGCCCTGGGACTTCGACTGCGCAGGTTGAGCCACGGGAGCGAGAACTATGTGGCGAACAACTTGGGCGTTCATGGTTGACCTCTGCGGATTCTAGAGAAAACTGTAGCGGGCGAATCCCCTACCACTACAGTAAGACACTCCGGGACTTGGGACCCGGCCTAGGGAGACTCCCCAGGGGCCTTAGATAAAGATGGAAACTTTCCACCTTTATCCCCTCGGTTCAGGCGTAACTCTTTTCCACTCTCCCCCATGCTGCCAGCAACCTCTCCGACTCCCCAACCGGAGCCAGGATCTTTACCGCCTCCGCAAGCAAGCGATCTGCCTCAATATGAGCCATCTCATAATCCGGATCATTGCCCAGGAACGTCATGCCATCAACAATGTTCCCCAGGGTCATGGGTACTGGCTCAACCTCCAAACACTCCGGGCGTTTGATCATCCCGTACCCTCCCGAACGGATTGCGGTTTCCCAATCAATCTTCGTGTACACTTGGCCCTCGTGAGTGAAACGCTGGCCCACGAAAAGAGCGCGAAAATTCTTCACAACTCACCCTCTCCCCCCCGTTGGCCGCACGATCGCGTTACTAGGCACACCACGCAGAGGTGGGGGATAAGTGCCCACGGGAGCCACCTAAGGCCCCCGGCTTCATTCAACGAAAAGACGGCATCGGGATGCGACGCCAATGGAAACGACGGTCCCGCACTTCCTCTCGTGCGAGCCTACGCAACATTTCCTCCCGTGTCCCTGGGGAAGTTTCCATCACTTCACCCATCGCCTTTGCCGTATCACGAACGACACGACGAATCACAGAAGGCTTGAACATACCTTGAGACATAACTCACTCCCATTATAGTGCAAGATCCTACACTATACGCTACCCCAGGACTTGGAACCTGGCCACTAGAACCGCTCTAGTGGGGTCTTGCTGGTAGGATATGACCCCTACCAGTCCTCGATTATGAGGATAACTCTAGCCTATAGGAAGCACTATCCTACAGACTAGATGTGTCATCGCGTTAGAACTTTTCTCAGATAATATGTCACGCGGTTCAACCGCTATTATCACCTATAGCTCTCACGCTTTCACTGTAGGATGCCGGTATCGGTTCAAGGTGGGAACCGTACCGCTAACGCTATCAGTGAGGGACGACGGTACCGCTAGCACTACACCATCACACCACATCGCAGCTAGCCCCCTTGCATATCGGGCACTAGCTGAAATGCGTTGAACCGCTAACCTAACCCGTAAGAGCTAGGTGGGCGGTTCGTGCGTGGTAGCTAGTGAGACTCTAGCTTACCGTCTAACCTTTATTGCGCATCCCCTTTCGGAGATACTTAGCTAACCGTGCCCGGTTAGCTAGGGGGGATATGGACCGCCATACCCTTGCCCGACTGCTTCCCGCGTGCTAAGCAGGACCGTGACACCGCCTAGGTTCCCGGAGGATTCCCTAGTGCCGCTCACACCCATACATATAACAGAGAGAAGAGGAATCCGGGAGATCTGCTAGATCTATATGGGAGATCTGAGAGATCTAGAAGTGGCACGATCTATGCAATAAAGCACAAACCTACCGAGCGGTAGGGGGTGGGGTGGCATGGGGGTTGCTGGGTCCCTAGCAAAAAAGTGGTAGGGGTCGGTGGAAATCTATAATTATTCTTGAATTACTAGTATTATCCTAGCTAGTGGGTACTTATTTATACTATAGTGTCAAAAGCTAAATGGTGTGCTTTGGATACTAGTGTGAAAATTTAGCTTAAATGACTAGCATTATCCTAGTAAAAAAAGGGGGGTGCTTATTTGGCTAGTATAAAAATATACTTTTATTTCATAATTACAAGCATTGCCCTAGTGTAGGAGTGTTAAGATCCTATCTGTCACTATTATGAATATTTGCTAGTAGGATACTAACCTTAGTTAATAGTTTTTATTAGGATGGAGTAAATCTGGTTTATTTTGATACTCCACCTTATTTGTCGCTTATCAGTTACTATAGAGCAATTGGACGTAGCTACAATAGCTATAAAACTTTGCTTAAAAAGCATACTCGAAAAGGGCAGATTACAGAACTAAAGCCATTTTACTATACTTTTACTCGTGTACATAAGGATACTGGTATAGTGGAAAGTATATCTGATACCTATGAGGGTTGGTATGACCGTGGATTTAGGGTAGGTCACATCCTTCGCTCTATAGGTCAGGGGGGTATTGGGTGATTGGTGGTGGTTCGATAGCCTCCCAAGAGTCGTGAGGGTGGTTTATTTGCTTACAGGGCCGACGGGTTTCGAGTGTTTGCTTCAGCTCGTACTGCTGCCAAATGGCTTGGAAAGAGTGATAATGAGAGTTTAATTAGAGCTGCAGATTTGCAAGTTGAATATGAGGGTTGGTGGTGGCAATGGTTTAGCGGTAATACTTATGCTAAAAATTACGTTAAGTTAGATACTTATTTGATCAATGGCTTATCTTTTGATTCTGCAGCTGATGTACTTCGTTATGTTAAAAATGGTTTGGTTGAAGGTGGCGATTTATTTGGTCATCAGGTAACATTATATGAACGGTGGTCACTAAAATGATTCTTTTACTAGTATTGCCCTAGCTAGCTTTAATTGCTAGTATTACTCTAGTATGAAAATCTATAATAATTCTTGAATTACTAGTAGTAGCCTATCTAGCTTCACTTACTGGTATTGCTCTAGTATAGAATCTACTCTTATTCTTTAGCCTCTAGTATTGCCCTAGCTATGGAGTACTTATTTGTACTAACTAGCTTTAATTACCCTTGTATAAAACTTTGCCTAATTGGTTAGTGTGAAAAACCACTCTTATTCTTTAATCTCTAGCGTTACCCTAACTAAATGGGTACTAGTATAGATGAATTACTAGTATTACACTAGTGTATAATCGGCTACTATGAAAATCTAGAATTATTCTTAAATTGCTAATGCTATCCTAACTAGCTTTAATTGTTAGTATTGCCCTAGCGTAAAGTGGTGTTTTATTTAACTAGTATGGAAATTTACCCTCATTCTACCTATCTGTCACTATTTACTCTTTTTGCTAGTGGGATATTCGCCTTAGTCTATATGAGGGATTTATTTATATCTTATCAATTGGACGTAGCTTAAACGTAATGAGCGGATTTCGTGTACCGGTGTGAAAGTGGTACTTATTTAGTTAGTATATTTATAGGTACTAATATGTAAATTTGTTATTATTTGGGTGCCTTCCCCGTATGGTCTGGGGTGGTGTAGAAAGTTAGGGTGGCTATGGGTTAGGGTGGAGTATAGCTTTCGTAGGTGGGTTATGATACGAGGTGGAGGAGACCTCGTGTATTGGAGGGAGTAGTGGGTGACGAGTGGTTAGGTGTAATCGCATAATTCGTACGGTTTATGAGGCGTGCAATGGAGCATGCAGAGGAGTGAGTGTATGGTAAGCATTAAGCGTAATGGGGTAGAATTAAGTGAGTTAGGCCGTAAGGTGAGTGAGCTTCGTCCTGCTAGGGATATGAGTGCTGAGCGTATAGAAGAATTGCGCTTAAAAGCTATAAGTGATACCGATGGTAGATTAACTCGCGCTGGGTGGGATGCCTTAAAGGGTCGTATTCGGGCTCGTGTGAGCGGTAAGGGTGCTTCTCAGATAGAACTGGTAGAAACTATACTGGGTGATGTGGAGCAGGCGCTTAACTTTACCGAGACTTTACCTCCGGAATTTGGTGAGCTTTTTGATGTGGATGGTGAGGATGAATGTAGCGGTTAGACCTATTTGGGCTATAGGTAGTAGCGGTCCTGTTGAGTGGGTACCGGTGGTTGATGGCTATAGTGACTATTATACCGGTCCTTTAGTGGTGGACGATGGTTATGCGCCGGTGTATTTGGGTCACGAGGGTGCTACTGCGGTAGGCACTCCAAATACCGCTATAGGTTTCCGTAGGCCACTGGGCTCTGACACGGTGGTGCTGATGGACGGTCGCATTAACTCTATGGAGGTGGAGACCGACCTCGATATTTCTGAGGAAGACTTAATAGAGTGGGGTGATGAATGAGTTATTCTATGGGATTTACGATAAGCGGAGTAGACGCCAATGTAATACGTATAGTGGATGCTGGTACTACTATTAGTAATCTTACGGTAACTGGTGGTACTAGTGCTGGTACTATAGGTGTTAGTACTGCTGGTTCTGAGTATTTGCGGCTTACTAGCGGTGACACTATAGGGATAGGGATTACCTCACCAGATAATTATATTTATACTGGCGCTCCTGCTATAACTTTTACTGGAGGTAGTGATACGGGTTGGTTTTATAACGGCGATCGGCTACGTTTTTCGGTAGGCGTGGAAGAGGAGTGGGAGTGTGATGACGACTACTATGAATGGGGTGAGTGACATCCCCCGCCTAGATATGGTTATGAGGGGTGTTGGTAGTAGTATGCTGTCTACCCGCTTACTCATAGAGCGTTTGATACGCGAGACTTATCAAATACCAGCCGAATATTTGGATAGGGACTGGGAATGTCCGGAGGATTACACAGAGTGGTCGGAATAGGATTTAGCGTTTATGAGTATACTGGGGTGGCTACGTTTAACACGAGTTGGTTAGGTCTTGATCGTACACCGCCTACTGCCATACAGTCTCGTATAAATTACTTAGCCCGATATCAAACTATGGAGGGGTGGAATGGCTCAATATATAACTGATAATGGCTATTATTTTACAGCTGATGATGGTAATACCAGGATTACTCAGGAATCTGTAACCTATACGGATAGGGGAGCGATTATAGAACGCACGTATTACTTGCAGACTCCCCTAGAGTGGGTTAAGTTAGAATTCGTGGTGGGAGCTGATCCTGATGAGGAGGAAGATTATGATCAGTTGGTTGATTACTGTGAGTGGGGTGTGGTGGAATAGCCCTCCTGCTTTTACTCGTGAAGAAATGCAACAGATTGACGAATGGTTAAGGGGTGAGTAATGGGTTTAAATATAGTATTGGCTGGTCCTTCTGGTGTGGGTAAAACAACTGTGTGCCGTGCACTACTGGATTCTGATGGTGGTCTACGGGCGGCGGTTTCTTATACGACTCGTCGCCCTCGTGTAGGTGAGGAGAATGGAGTTCACTACCACTTCGTAACTGAGGGTGAATTTTTAGGTATGGTGGATCGTGGCGAGTTCCTAGAATGGTCTCGGGTGCACGATTGCTATTACGGGACGAGTGGTTTATGGGTTGAAGATACCGTGTATGTATTGGATCTAAACGGAGCTGCGGCGTTACGAGCTACTGGTGCCGTTACTATTTATTTAGTACCTGGTCGTCGTGAAGATCTACGAGTTCGCCTATCCCGGCGCGGTTCTGATGGGCTAGAGGCGATCGAGACTCGGTTGTCCTCACTGGATCAAGAGTTAGAGCGCGGAATACGTGAGTGCGATTATGTGGTAGTAAATAGCAGGCTTGATTCTGCCATAGAGGATGTACGAGCTATAGTTCGAGCCGAGCGTATAAAACGGCGTCCTAGAGACAGTATTAAGGATACATTGATATGAAAAAGGGGCTTTAGAGCCCCTTTTTTAATACGTAAAATCCCACTGTAGGTACCATATTAGTTCTTCGACAGTAAGCTTTCACTCCTGCTGGCGTACACATATCTAGCTCTGACTGTAGTGGTAGTGGAAAGTCATAAGTGATGGGTGTGCTTCGCCTACTAAGCGTAGTGGGCTTAAGCTCATATCTGGAATCATACATCGTATACTGGAAATCAGATATTATATAATCATATTCTGGCGTGTGTTCCCATAGGGTTTCTAGGTACTGCGGTATGGTATTATACAGGAACTGCGATAGGCGATTAAATACATATTGCCGCTGCTCTGGTGTTTTGTACGGCATATTTTGTGCCACAAGCGCCTCTATTATAGAGGTGTTACCATGCCAATACCGTGGTGGTGGTAATGGGAAGTCTATTCCCAGGTCAAAATAATTTTGATTGAAGTGATTTACTAGTATATAGCGTGTCATTCATTGTACGTATACATTTTTTGATAGAATGCCAACCTTACTTTGAATAGCAGATATTGATGTTGTAGCGGCCATTCTGCCGTATTGGTTAGATGTGATACCTGTAGATCATTGGTAGCTGCATATAACCACAGGTGTAATAATTCATGCCCGAATGAAGTGCATGATAGATCTGGGCAATCTGGAGGCTGGTATACGTACATGCGTACTCGGCCATTTTGTGGCGGATATGTTAGACCTGCCAGGAGATATGGTAATTCCGGAGCTGTGAAAGGTTCATATTGCCACACAAGTTCGGTTTGTTTTAATAATTCATTAAATCTGGCAACATTCTGCGGCAAGCTGGATTTGCTCAATATTTCTATAAAAGCAGCTATATAAACATCGGTTGATGTCTGTGACTGGCATTCATTTATATATGCAGTGGGCGCAGGTGGTTGCGGACACTCTGTGTATCTGGGTGTTGCACACGAGGCTAGCAGTAGTAGTGATATTAGATATTTCATGCTGTGAGTATCTCGTGACCTGTTGCTGTAATCAGTACAGTGTGCTCGGCCTGGGCTGTATATGAACCATCTGCGGTAATAGCCTCCCATTCATTTCTAAAGTGTATTTTAGGAGAGCTAGCCGTAAGTATGGGCTCTATAGTAAAAATCATACCTGGCACCATACGTATGCCGGTATTGGGATGACCTACATGTGGGATAAATGGCGGTTGGTGAAAAGTTTTACCTATACCATGTCCTACAAACTCTTTGATTATTTTGTGATTATGGGCGACCGCGTGCGCTTGAATGGCTGCACCAATATCGCCTATATAGGCACCCGGTCGGCACTGAGCTATGCCCAATGACAGGCACTCTTGCGTTAACTGGATTAGGCGCTGATGATCGGTGGATATGGCGCCTACTGGGAAAGTAGCGCTGGTATCTCCGTGATAACCGTGGAGTGCCGGTGTTACATCGATATTGATGATATCCCCTGATTTAAGCGGAATATCGTTAGGGTAACCGTGACACACTACTTCATTAACTGAGGTGCAGATATGGTAGGGAAAAGGGGTAGAGTTACGCCCTTTGTAGTTGAGCGGTGCTGATATAGCTCCGTGTTGAGCGGTCCACTCGGCTGCTAGGCGGTCTATATGCGCAGTGGTGACGCCTGGGGCTAGGTGTGACTGTAGGTACGAAAGCAGACGGGCCGCTAGTTGCCCAGCAGCCCGCATGTGTGATATATCTGTATCAGATGCGATATACACTAATTTCTCCTAGAGAGGGTATTGGTCAGCAGGTGATCGTAATCATCCACCCCGAAGTAGTCTTTGGCTACGGTCTTTAGAGTTTTATACACCTTAGATTCAAACTCATCAGCTATATGGTCTACCCCTGGAGTAAAACCAGAGACTTTTAGATTATCACGTAATCCCTGGAAAAGCTCAGCACGAAAGGTTTCTGCGATAGCCCTTAGGGTGGTATCATCTGTGCTGCCGCCTGAGTTAAGAAATGATGCTAGGCGACCTGGGTCTCCGGCTAGCTTATCATATAAATTGTGCGCGTATTCTTTAACTAGCTCTAGTGTTTCGGTATTACTCATTTAATCTCCTGCTCTATCTGAGAGATTTCAGTATTTATTTCATTTAATTGTTTTTTGAGACGGTCTTTCCTAGCCTGTAGCTCTTTAGCTTTTCTAAGCTTAGAGATTTTCGTCATCATCTCCTTTTGGCCCTTACGACCCAGAGCTTCCCACCGGCGATGTTCTATCATATCTAATTCGTACTTCTCCATACGCTGAGCAAATTTCTCTGGAGTTTCTGCTTCTATAGGAGCTTCTATAGCTATGGAGTTAACGGAGGAGGCTGCTCTTACATAGTAGGAATCGGGGTCTATTCCGGCTGATTTGGCCGTTGATAGTAGTTGTTCGCAGAATTGACGAATGGTAAGAACCCCTAGCGACCAATCCCATCTTCCATATGAATTTCGGAAGACTTTTGGCTTATCCCCCAGAAGTGACCGTAATAATTTGCGGGTTACATTTTTACGCTTAGTAAGGGGCTCTGGCTTAATAGGGCGAGGGTTTTGGGGAGGATAGATAATCTCATCCATTTTCTATATATTCCTTTATCAAATAGGCGTGACCGGCTGGTCTAGTGTTATCTGCGAAGGCAGCTACAGGATCTTGACAATCCCAATATACGTCAAAATCAAATAGATAAACATCAGTTATCGTAAGTATATCTCGTATCGTTTGTATAGGGGATTGGCAGTATCGCTCTAGTTTTTGCCTGTAGGCCGGTCGGTATATGTGCTGTCGAGCTTGTAGCCGGTCTAGTCGACCCAACTCTTTTATGTAGGAGAATACCGGTCTTACACCTTTACCTAGCGGATAACGGTGTGGTTTCAAATCAGCTAATCCCCGATCTCTCCATTTGCGCCACTCTTTAGGTTGGTGTTCGTGCTGTGCGTAGACCTGGTTAAACTTATACATATTCTCTACGTTATGTGATGTTAGCCCATATAATTCTATGGGGCCTTGATTCATAAAAGGAGAGAACGCTTGTCCGAAATCAGTGGAAGTGGAAGTAGTATTAACCTTTAGGGCATGTGGCGGTATAAGTGCTCGGTCTTTAGGGCCCCACAAATATATTTTACCCATGCTCATCATTCCACTCTGTATACTCGGTATTATCCAAATCTTCGCTTTCAATAATGGGGTCACTTTCAATAATATGGCGATAATCCCTTAATGCGCCTAGAGGTGGCGGGCCTTTTAGCCTAGCCCTTAGTTTCTCTATTACCTCAGCACTAACTGCTTTAGCTGGTATCGTTACTGTCGATGGCTCCCAAAAATCCCGCTTCATTTTATAACTCGCTTTTTACCAGCTGATAACATATCCGCCGATATTCTAAAGAAAGTGCCTTCGGCATCCAAAATAGCGGCCAATTCTGGTTTAGCCGTTACAGCGGCAGGGCCCAGACGCCCAGCTATACGTGCCTCCACCGCCATTACCATAGCCCAGCTGGATATTACATCTGAAAATTCCAGCAATTCCTCGCATTCTCGCGACCACTCGGTTATAGGTGATACTCTGTTAAGACGTTTTATAGCCAGGTCTATGTATGTATTTATTTGTGTTAGTGGATAGATACCTACGGTCGGGTTGGACCCCAGGCGTGAATAAATTACTTCTGTAAGCCAATCTTGCATGCTGCACCTCTGCCCACTATAGCAAAAAAAGAAGCGCGGGGTCATCCGCGCTTTCTTCAGGCTAGCTTGCTCATCAGTTCAACGTATCGTTCTTCCGATGCTGTGCCCACTATAGAATCTACTGGGACTCCGTCTTTTATGGCCACTACCGTTGGTATACTTCTTACCCCAAATTGAGATGCTAGATCTGGCGTGTCATCTACGTTCACTTCAACCAACTCTACTCCTGTACGAGCTGCAGCTGCCTTTACTTTAGGTGCTACAGCGTGACATGGGCTACACCAATCTGCCCAGAACTTAATAACTGCCGTCTTGTTTGCTAAATCCATACTCACCATCCTCCTGGAATATTTCCTACCAAGCAATTTATTGTATTCTTATGCCAGGGGGCAGACCCCAGCAACTCCCCTGATTTACCAAGACCTTCATCATCTGGCCAATATGGACTCTCGCTGGGCGACAGCGTATGCAGGCCAGATTGAAAAGGGCCTATGTTATAGGTGTGCCCGGCCACGCGACACATAGCCGAATTAGATAGCTCTTGGGAGAATTCTTTCCCTTTAGGGCCATTAAGTGTGGCGCAAGTGCGAAACCATAAAGTTGGTATGTCTGGTAGCGAGCGCATACGCATAACCGCTTTGTGGTGCTTTCCGCCAGCGGCTATATCATTGCGCCTGAGCACATCATCGCCTATATATGCAGCGCCTGGAGAGCCGTGCCCCCAGAATTGAATTTCGTTTGCACCGGAATCGACTATGATTTGCAGAGCTTCGTGCCATGAATACACTGGATATACCAGGTCTAGTGCTCTAAACGTGCGATATAACTGGGCTCCGAAAGCCCAGGATCTTGTTAGCCAACCGCTAGGCTCTGTGTTGTCGTAAAGCATTATTCTAGACATCTATTAACTCCAGTATATTTGACTTAATAAAACTATGTAATTCAACATCTTTTGATGCCAGTGTTCGGCATCGGTATGGTTTTATCGCATCTATTAAGCTTTGCTTAAATTCTTGTGTGCTAGGAGTACCTTTCAAATGTATCACTGCAATCCTAGGTGTTGTCTTCGTTGCTATTGATGCCCAAATACCAGAATATGAGCGAACCAGGGTGATTAAGTAGGCTCCCCTTATACTGTAAACTCCTACCATTCATTCACCTTTAATAGTTTATCTTCTAACTCCATAACTTTGAATTGTAACTCTTTTACAATCGACCACATTTCATCCATAGAAATCCATTCGGACTGTAACTGCATATTAATACCGTCCTTACCTACTGTGAAAACGTCCCCCGTTTCATTGCGTATTTGTAGGTAGTTGGTTGGTTTTAATTCAGTGTACGACAGTGCATTCGCGTCTTTTATTACAAAAATATCTTCATTTACCATGATATATCGTCCTTTCCTGGCGAGTTTACCGAATCAATTTCGGCCTCCAGCTTGGCTTCCAGCCATGCCAGTTTACGCTCTAGACTATCAAATCTATCTAACATATCGCCAATCCCCATCCAGCAACCATTCCTTTTGAATTCTATACGCACATCTGAGTAATTGTCTGTCTGTGAAATCCTTAATATTTCAATATTGGATTCATTTCTGAACTCAAATAGAGGGCCCCACGCAAAAGAATGCTCTATTCCTTGTGGCTTTATAATGCACCTCATTTATACTCCATATGGGGATGCGGAGAACATAATTGGAATATCTCCTACGGATTCCTGTACCACTGAACGGAAATTAGCTTCACTTTTAAGATCAACTACAGCACCACCTATGATGGCCCTCCAAATATTTAACTTCTGCAATATATCTAGTTTATTAACTACCAGATGTGTGGCCGAACCCCTACGAAGTTGTTGACTTAAGAAATCTATATTTAGGTAATTTACCTGGCGGCGGCGGCCTGTTGTTGCCCCAAATTCCTGACCTGCATCACCTATTTGGCTCAATAGCGGATCATCTGGATTTTGAAACACTCGGCTACCAACATAGGTATCGTATACCTTGGCTACAGCATAGATATCACTAACCGCCCGGTGTGGAATCCCATTATTAATCAATCCGCCCACACCGCAGTGGGATGAGGTAACATATGGGTATGAGTCGCTATCTATATCAAGACCTAAAGATTGAGCACCTTCCGCCAGTACGACTGCATCTGGATTCTGGTCTACCCAATCATAGAAGTTAATGACATACGGGGCAAGTATACGCGAGGATTCGGCCCTAACACCTGTGCGCGCGTATTTATCACGATAACATGGACCCACACCACATCTGGTAGTTCCGATCTTAGATTCAGTCGCCTCTTCGGCTCTATGTGTGTCGGTTACTATATGTGTGTTATGAGCTACCTTGACACACTGGTGGATTTGTGGGTTGAATTGTTTTAGATATTCCAGTTCTTTTAGGAAATCGGCCTCATGTATAACGCAACCTGCTCCTATGAATGAAGGTATTCCTAGGGCAGCCCCTGTTGGAATTAGGTGAGTCACTACTTTTTGGCCATCAATGTAAAATGTGTGACCAGCATTATGAGAACCATTAAAACGCATGGTGTGTGTATATTTGCCGCTTTTCAGTAGCGAATAGGTTACCTTGCTCTTACCCTCATCACCGTACCCTACTCCCTGAACTAAATCAACTATCATGTTCTTCACCTGGTATGTATTTAATAATTTTGGCATTATTCCCGGATTTACGTTCCTGTAGCATGCGGTTTATAGCGTGCCCTTCTTTTAAGTAAACCCAGTAGTGTGGTTCATTTGTTCTGACAACTACAAATATTGTTTCTGGATTTTTTCCTGAATGGCTGGTAGTTAAACCCATTTAGCCTCCTGGTCGGTATGTTTTGTTTAGCGCCCATAGTACCAGCATTTCATATCCTGGGTGCATGCAAGCTAGTATGTTTATATATCCTTGCGGGTTACCACAGTAAGCTACAATCCATAATGAAATACTGGGGTCATACATTTTTACGAACTCTAATTCACATGGTGGAATACGATATGGTACTAACTTATGGGTCTCGACTGGACGCCCGCATACTGAGTACATAGCCCTAGGTTTCCACCTCCAATCTAAAGGAAATGTATAGACTATGCTACTATTATCTATAATGTTGATTATACTCATATTTGTTAACATGTTGTGCAACAATAATAAGAAAAACCTCAATATTACTGGTTTTTGCCCGTTTTCGCTGTGTAAATTATCTGTATGCGCGAAAAATGGAAAATAATCAGTAATATTGAGGTTTTATCTCGTTTTTATGGTGGTTTTATGGGATTTGTGTTAAATCAACTAGTAGTTCTGGTTCTGCTACAACTACCCACTTACCATCAACTTGTGCAAATTTGATCATAGTGATTAAGTGCCTAAATTCACCAGTTTTAGATATACCAGTCGTCTCAAACAAGCCATAAGCTAGATTGGAATGAGGCGGTGATAGCGGGCCACACCAATCTATTCGCATGTTAATATTGATGCCAGAATCAGCGAAATGCTGGGTTACTAGTGCAACATGCTCATCACTAAGTAGACATGCTGGGTGTCTAATATCTTGATTTGTATGATAATTTTCGGTAGTAGCGCAACCCAAAGTTAACATAATAATAAACATCAGGTAGCGCATTTCAATTCCTCTATATGTAATTTAAGACCATCAACACCACCCTCTTTTAGTATTCCCAGAACATGAGAAATGAAATCTGGTGAGCGAATGTCTAGTTCTGGGAAATCTTTGGCGCTAACTTCACACACTCGCTTGTTGTCTATACGAACAATCCAGTGCTCACGCTTTTTATCCCAAGCCATCCCATAGCATGGGGCCGTGTGATTTATGAAGTCAAACTCTTCTGTAGTATCTGCTTTGCTAAGCAGAAACTCTCTTAGCTCTTCCGAAAGCATTTCTTTAGTCATTGTGCTGGCGCCTCTACAAATTTAACCCGAATCTCTTCCTCTCTCTGAACAATATATTCGGTCTTAGAATCTACCTTGATCTTCATTCCTAGGTAGGTGTTGATAAACACTACGTCGCCTACTTTTAAAGTCATGCCAATGAAGCGCTTACCCTCTACATCGTATTTACCATCACCAACCGCCAATACCCGTGCTTTAGTTAGAGACTTTTCCTGGGCGGCTAGTGGAATCTCAATACCACCACGCGATGATTCCTTGATCACTTCCATTACTACATTATCATATAAGGGGCGATAATTGCTTGTATTTGACATTTCACTTACTCCTAGTTTTTACTATGTGTCTAGCGGCAGCTATTCCGCTACATCCTGCCTGTGCAAATGAGTTGGTGTGACCACTCATATCACCTACTATATATAATCCTTTGACAGTTGACTCCATATCTTTAGTTAACTCGAAAATGCAGGTGTTTATTCTTGCCTCTGGTGCATAGACAGTTCCCCGTCTTTTGGCTCCGGGTATGAGGGTTAGCAATTTTTGTAAACCAGCTACTAGACCAGCGTACTCTGGTACAGGTGCCAGTACGGACTCGCCTGCCAACCACCTACTTACCGGTTCTTTTAGCAGCTGCTCGTCCGCCAGTACGTTTGCGATTTTAACTAGCCTGACGACATCGGCTAATGGTGTATTGCTAGTAAATTTCTTCAAAAGATAGCAGCTGGCATTATGGGTCGTTTTGCCCGACATATTTCTTATGTTAGAGGTTTTTATGTCGTCTACGTTCTCCATCTCCACTATACCGCGGCACGTAAAAACAGAGGTTCTATAATCATCAAAAGCAACCCTGAAGTTAGATGAACTGAACTCTGACAGGGCCTTTTCTGGGAATTCTAAACGAATACCTAGGTCGAATCCAGTAGCCTCGCCACGAATATCTAGCGTTGACAGGGCATTTACCGCCCACTGAGAGCCGCCTCGGCCTAGGGCCAATATACACTTTTTTGCTGTAAAAACCTTATTTTCAGATGTGAATAGCTGAAAGTTAGAACCTGATTTATCTATTTTCTCTATCCTACAATTAGACTTTATTTCTATCTTGGACTGAAGCAGCTTCTGTACTGACTTCTCAATCTGTATCATTTTGTCTGATGATAGTATATAAGTGGTAGGTTCATATACTGAAAATCCCAACGAATTAATATGAGTAAGTTCTCTTTTGCCTAGTGAGCCTCTAATTAGCTTAGGTTTACCTTTCATATGAGAGGTTAGGTGACTCATTAGAGCTTTAAATAAAATTGGGTTCTGAACGTCTCCGCCAAAACCCTGGTCCTCAAATATCCTCACATCCGATTTCGCTGAGCCGCCAAACCATCCATTTGACACATTTCTGCTGTCATGTAATCTCTTTACTTGCTCTATCAGTAGTACGGATAGTTTAGACTTTTTTGTTAATTCCAAAGCAGCTAGGAGGCCAGCTGCGCCAGCCCCTACAATTGCTACGTCATATATCATTTTATAGGGTCCTTGTGGGCGGATTCTATCCATTCTGATAGAATTTGTGCTAGCAGAACCGCATCTCCGGTTTCTAGAATTGCGCTCATCAAAGTGGCTGAACGACCGTCTTTTGGGCCCCTCATAGTTAATTGAAGTTTTCGACCATCAGTAGTAATTCTATCGCTTAATTCGATAAAAGAACTACTATCTAATTGTATTGTTTTTAGAAACATTGGGTCCTATACTAGGTTTTGGTTGTTACAGTGGTACTTTAATCTAGAGCCAGCTGCCGCCATTACTTTATCTGGGTATTGTAGAGACTCTAATGGTATTTTCCGATCATAACGAACGGCTTCCCTATAGGCGGTCTCGCCTAAATTATACATCGTTAGTGCAACTTTCTCTATATTATAGTCGTGCGTGTACTTAAGTAGATCAGTGGCCACATCTATCATATGAGATAAGTGCGCTGCAGCTCCCCAAATGGAGGATACCGGATCTGAAGGATCGTTGACCCCATAGTGGCGAGCCACTTGTGGCATCAGTTGCATGAGGCCATGTGCACCTGCGCCAGAAATGGCACACACGTTGCCCCCGGACTCTGTGGCAGCCATGCCTCGTAAAATATCCTCAGATACACCGTGGGCAGCGGCGGCCTCGGTGAAAGCACGGTCTATCTGCTCGATCAGCGTAGCGTCCAGACGTGCGCGAGGTTGTGACCGCTCATCACGTATTTTTGCTAGCACATCACCAGTAGGTATAATAATCTTCTGACCAATCTGAAGCTTGGTGGGATCAACATCTTTGTTGGCCTCCAGTAACTCCTGCAAGATAAGACCCTCTTTTATAGCTGTCGGGTGTGTTTTAACTATCTTTTCGAAAGTATCGCCCTTCTTAACAACATACTCTTCGGAGGCTTTTTTTAGAAGCCTGTCGAACTCTTGCTCTATTAAATAGCTCATCTGCGGACTCCTGCAAATACACTCCACTCTGACGGAATGTCCCTAATATTTGAAAATACACCCCTTACAGGGTGGGTTGGCTTAGCTAGTAGCGGCATCCTGGCTTCTTCTGGGGTTTTATCACCTTTACGCTGGTTGCATTGAAAACAAGCTGCTACACAGTTAAGGTAAGATGTATTGCCACCGCGAGACGATGGTATGATATGGTCTATAGTTAGGTCGTTCTTTTTCTGACACCCACAGTAGAGACAAGTGTACTTATCACGTATTAATACTTGCTTTTTATGAAACTTAGTGGAAATACTGAAAGGGTTGCCTGGGAAAGCTCTTGATACCAAGCGAATTACCGCCATGTCATACTCGGTAGCAGCATCATCATAAAAAGCAAGTATTTCCGCTACCTCTCTACCTATAACCAGCTGCACTGCTCGTTTCCAGGATACCACCCTTATTGGTGCATAATTTCGATCCAATAATAGTACGCTTCTTTTCATGGCATTACTCTTCGAAATTCAAAATTGGGGGCGACATCTAGTTTATCTTTACGCCAATTGGTATGTGTGGAAATACCAGCACGTTGTGCACCTTTCACATTATACGCGAATAGCTGGTCTGATGGTAGGAAAGTATGTGGTATTTTATACTTAGCGGCCAGGTCAGCTATCAGGCGTTTAAGGGTATCGTACTGCTGGTCTGTAAATTTGGTAAAATATGAGTAGCCACGGTACTGTGGCACTAACTCATATAGGTGATTATCAGACTGTTTGCAGTACGCCACACCATAGATATCGTATAGAACGCCGTCTTTGAGCTTGAGTGGACCTATGCCACTCACCTCTATCCCTATAGAAGAGGCTGACTCAGTAGCATTTGAATATGACCCGTCACCTGCAGGTCCTAGGTGGTAGGCCCAGTAATCTGGATGGAAAAGCTGGTAGGCTGTCCCGTCCCTGGCTAGTAGAAATGCCGTACTAACCTGGCTTTTGGTAAGAGTAGCCAAGTCCCCACGTAGTACCCCAAAAGTCTCGTGGATCAATATGTGTTTTTTAGCACGAACTTCTTTGATGAAGTGCTTGGGTGTGGGTAGGCTTAGAGCCTTAACATACGGGAATATACCTTCGCTGACTCGGTATTTGTTTCCATTTGAATCTACCAGATTCTTAGCAAAATCGGCTTCCATATCAGCTAGTTTATATGCACGCATGTGTCGCTCCTGTTAGTACTTTATCCTATTATACTTAAAAAAACGCATAGGATACTCGTCTTTCTCTGATTTTACAATCTCTGGCTTGGGATCTTCTGGCTGCCATTGCTGTGGGTCTAGGTGGGGAAATCTGGTATCACCATCTATATGAGCCATAATCTCAGTAAGGTAGATGTGGTCAGCGGCGGCTAGAGCGGCCCTATATAAGTACTCGCCACCTATAACCCATATCTCTGGCGAATGATTCAGACCCTCCAGGATATCTTTGACCCATATAGTGGTAGGGGCACCTTCCGGAGTAGGTGGTGGCTCTCTAGAGCTAAGTACTATATTAGTCCGGCCTTTTAGACCGCCACCCATACTCTCATAGGTTTTGCGGCCCATAAGTACAGTTTTGCCTTTAGTTAGGGCTACGAAGTGGCGCATATCTGTAGGGCATTTCCAAGGTATGCCCCCATTCTTACCTATAATACGATTGGTTGATTGCGCTGCAATTAGATTTATCATACTTACCTCAATATTTTGGTGGTTCACCGCGAATCAATTCTTTGCGGTCCTGTTCTGGAAACATTTGTAAAAACTCTATAATTTTTAAACCTAACCAATCACCTTCTTTTAAGCAAAGTTCTTCGCAGAACTCTAAGTCTGAATTGCGGACATTTAAGTCATCTAATACTATATGGAGCCTCCCACCTGTACCGTTATTGGGCATGGAGTAATACTCGCTCATGGCCTCTGCAAACGTCAGAGGTGTATGTGTCAGGAGCAGCTCTTCTGAAATTCTCTTATATTTTTCACTCATACTGCTATCGGCGCCTCGATTTTAGGATGCGACTTATAGTCTATTAGCTTAAAGTGTTCATACCTAAAATCATCTATGTTTTTAATGGAAGGATCTAGTTCTAATTTAGGGAATGGATATGGGGTGCGTGAAAGCTGTAACTTTACCTGCTCTATATGATTTGAATAAATATGAGTGTCGTTTGTTGACATCGTAAGTTTACCTGGCTTTCTGCCCACTATTTGAGCAATCATATAAGTTAATAGCGCGTAACTCGCTATATTAAAAGGCGCGCCAAGTTTTTCATCGCAGCTGCGCATTGTTAAATGACAATTCAATTTCTCATTAAAAATAGTAAACTGAAACGCAAAGTGGCACGGAGGTAGGTGCATTTGTGGCAAATCGCCTACATTCCAGGCGGATACTAGGTGCCTGCGGCTATAGGGAGCCGTTTTTAAAGATTCAATAACATTTGCTATCTGATCTACCTCTACGCCATCCGAGTTTAGCCACTTACGCCACTGTACCCCATACACAGGTCCTAGGTCGCCATTCTGGTCGGCCCACTCATCCCAAATATGCACATTATTATCTTGCAAATATTTGATGTTGGAATCACCCCTGAGCATCCACAGTAGCTCGTGCGCTACCCCTTTAAAATAAATCTTTTTGGTAGTAATAAGTGGGTACGAATGCTCTAGGTCAAATTCCAGCACAGCGCCCGGAATCATAAGAGTACCAACACCTGTGCGGTCTACCCTAGATTCTCCGTTCTCCAGAACGTACTTCAGTAAATCTAAATAACCTTGTTCGCCATAACCTACAAACATCACTCACCTGCCTTTTTGTATCCTTGAAATTGCGCTATTCTGTGTATCCAATCTAAGAAGCTTTGTTGATCCCTCGCATGTTTGGACATATTACACTCAGTACATGCGGTGGTACAATTTTCGTAAATATAACCTATAGAATTATCTGTGCGGTCTATTCCGTTAAAAAGATACCCGCCATCTGCGGGTAGTTTTCGTCCTTTGTCTTTTATAAAAAGCCTAGATGGTTCTATACCGCAATAGGAACACTTGCCAGACGTCAGTTCGCCAAATTGGGGTAAGGTCAGAGTGAATTCCAAACCCCTGTGGCGGGCGTCTTTTCGATATGAAGCATATAGCGCTCGCATTGACTGGGTGTTGGGCTCAGAACCCCTGTTACACATACAACAGACGCTACTTTTAACTCTAGAGGTGCGTAATTCTTTGCGGCGCCCGCATTCGCATTCCACTAGCCATCTGTGCTCTCTTTTCTTTGATCTAATTGCGGCGCCTATATAGGAGATAACTGTAAGTACTCCAAACTTCTGCCCTACTAAATCAGTCACCCTCTAACTCCTTTACGGTTTGATTTACTAGAAATGCATTGATTTCAGCCTCGGTATGCCCGCTTGTTTCTGGGACCCAGCTTAGTTTTTTAGGTGCAAATTTCATAAGCTGACATACTGCCTTGATATTATCTTCTGAAAACAGGGTATGCGTGCGGGCGTGGAAGTCCGAGGAGAAAGACTCTATGCGGTCTAGGCGCCCTCGTTTTTCCAGTTGTTGGTAACACCATTCTAGACTAGAACTAAATACATAACACAGGTCGGGCGGTATCTGTTGAGCATAGTCTAGCATACGGCATAATTCCTGGTCTTCTGGAAGTACATGGTCTCGCTCCAAGGCGGTGTGATAGACAAAAGTGCTTAGTGAGCCTCGATCCGATATTACGACCTTACCCAGCGCTAGCTCTTTGGCGACCTGCTCCATATGTTGTGCTCGATCTGCTAGAAAGAGAAATAGGGCTGCTCGGTCGGCTATGACGTGCTGTGGGTTTAGTATCAATTCCCTTATGGACGTACATATGGGGGAATGGGTGGAGCCAGGCTCTTTGGTTACCCAAACATCATAACCTAGGTCCAATAGAGATGCAGCCAAGCCCTTAGCGTGAGTGCTTTTACCAGTTCCCTCGCCACCTTCCAGTAAAATATACATATTCACTCCTTATAGAAATTCTTAATATATGTTCGCCTGTGCAGCGGGGTAGGCCCATATTTAAGGAGTGCCGCTACATGTGCTGTGCTGTGATATCCGCTATTCTTTTCAAAACCAAACTCAGGGTATAATTTACTGTACTCTATCATTTGCCTGCGTTGTGCGCACTTTGCTATAATAGAAGCAGCACTGATAGTCTTGCAGTGTAGGTCGCCTTTGATTAAGCATGTACTGGTCATACCAGCAGGTACGTTTGGTATAGGGAAATTACCGTCAAAAATGACATCTAATTCTGTAAACGTGGCCTCTCCGTTCCTGAGAGATTCGCTCATCACCCTTAACTTCGAGTGGTGAGCTGATTCGGCATCTACGATAGCTGGAGGTATCTCTTTGAGCGTCCACCAGACTGCTTGTGCTTTTATCTGCCCCTCCAACTCAAATCTACGCCGGTCAGATAGTTTTTTACTGTCATTTAAACCTGGTATCGTATTGAAGTCAAATCCGATAGGAAAAATCACTCCACAGACAAACAGGCTACCGCATAAATTGCCAGCGCCTGTTTCGTCCCAACCGAGTAGATGTCTACCTCTAGCCCAACTTTCACTTTCCTTACTCATTTAGTCCTTATAGTATTTCTGATGCAATATCAGCGAATGATGACCGCTCGCCCTTTTGCAGCGTAATGTGTGCTGCTGAAGGCTGGTCGGCGAATGCCTCTATTACATGGCGTAGACCGGATGAATGCCAGTCTAGTTTACCGTTATCGATCTGCTGCAAGTCACCCGTCATAAATATACGTGAATTGTCGCTGAGACGGGTACACAGGGTTTTAATAGAGTGTGGTGATAGGTTCTGCGCTTCTTCCACGCAAACGATAGTATCTTTGAGAGACCGTCCACGCATATAGGTCTGCGGTACAATTTCTATTACACCACTATCTAGGAGCATATCTATATTAATCTTTTTATTTTCACCCATTATAACATCAAAACTATCATAAATAGAATCTGAGAACTCAGCCATTTTCTCTTCTAGCGAGCCTGGTAGGAAACCTATATCATGCTCCATGGCTACTGGTGCTTTAACGATAATGATTTTCTTATATAGCTTCTGCTGTAGGACTAGATCTAGCGCAGCCGCCAAACACAGTAAGCTCTTGCCCGTACCAGCTTTACCCAGCAGGGTTACGAGAGTCACTGCCGGGTCCATAAGTGCTTCAAGTGCAAATGTTTGCTCAGCATTCTTAGGTCGAATACCAAAAGCATTATTAGAACCAGATACTCTAACTAAGTGATTACCTCGCTTCATAGCCATAGCTGACTTGGTGGCTGAGGTAAGCATGAAGAATTCATTCGGCTTACCAATCTTGACCTCTGACTCAATACGGCCAGTGGCATACAGCTGGTCTATTTCTGCATCTAACACAGAGATCTGCGAAACACCGCTATAGATTTCTTTTAGGGAGTTGGCATTGGTATTGGCACCAAACCCTACTGACTTCTGAGCTAAAGCAGATGCTTTTAGCCTTAGACCTATATCGTTGGAGAGTAATACACTGTCTTTGTAACATAGTGCAGTGGCTAATATGCGATTATCAGGCATATCAATCAGTTTGTGCTTGGTTAGCTTGGCATTTACCTTAGATTGAACGCCGTGCACCTGGAGTGTGACTTTGCCGACCTTGACACCGGTGAATAAGTTACCCTTTTTCATAAGTGAGTCTATGGTACGGTTAAAATATCTAGCATTAGCACCGACTTGGCCCTTATCAGATTTGTGCTTATCGATCTCTTCTAAAACCTGAAATGGTAGTATTACCTTGCCTTCCAGTTTTTCTAAAACCTTAGCATCGTCAAAAATGATATTTGTATCCAAGACATATGTTTTTTTCAAGTGATTCTCCAAATCTAGATGAGGCTAGAATATTTGAGTACTAACTCATACCAGCGCTCTTGTCCGACCTTATGTAATATTATTTCTGGCTTACTCCACTCCCCCACCACCAGCGTGGTGCCCTTTTTTAAATTTGTTTTCTTTACTACCAGATTTCCTGAAGCTAAATCTTTCTCTATCTGAATTCCGTACTGAGACAATAGAAAATCACGCCAAACACTTTTATCGTGTTCTGGGTTAGTCTGGTACCAAGTTAATTTTTTAGAGTCAACCCTAATTCGATATAGTAGCGCGTACACCCATTCGGCTTCGAGCGATTCAATCTGCTGTTGGGCAGCAGCGTAATTATCGCATCGTATAGCCTTTTTATCGAATTTCATAGGGTTTCTAATGTAGTCTTTTTGCCTAAAAATATGGTGTATAATACCTTTTCTGCTTCTGGCAAACTTAGAAAGCGACTCCTCTCTACAGGACATTCAACCTCGATCCTACCACATGATAGTAGGTACGGGCTATACACAATACCAAATTTTTTATTATTATATTTGGAATCCACCTCTTCTGGTGATAGAACTCGTCCTACCATAGAGTCTGGATCTACTCCCCACAGGAAAGCATAGTACCTCAGTATACGATCAAACGCATGGTGGTCTATACGACGATCCATATTTTCGATTATAGATTTGAAGTCTTGGCCCACATATGAATAATTGCTATTACAGCGCTGGTGCACTACGACTGTAGCCCACTTTTTATGCGCTGAGAGTGGCGCCAACACTGTATTAAAAACTTCCCAATGATCATCTGCAAAACGCTCATCTCGGCGCAAAGCCCAACCCCACGACGGTGGCATAAGTAATTTATCAAAATTACGAATCAAGACCTGGTGTACATAGTGCTCCAAGTTGGTCTTTTCTTTAGATAGAGGTTCATTGCAGAGCACACAGTTATTCATAGTAATCCCTTAGCGATTTAGAGCGACCTAATATGGCCAGAGCCTCTTGTGCATGGCGCCTGCTCTTAAAATAAGACTCAGAAGAATCTCCTCCTAGCAGGTGCCGCTGCACTGATTCGCGATATATGTAGCCCAACTTGCCTAACTCTAAGTCTATGGCCCTGGGTAGCTCTGCGGCAAAGAAAGTTTCTTCTGGGTCAGGCGCTTCCGACAGCAATGGCTCATAAGCGGCAGCCGCCTTCAGCCTAATCCTATCTAAACGACTATTTCTCCTGATTTCTTCTACCAGATTTCTAAAAATAGTCATACCTGACCAAGCAAAGAAATTTGCTTTATTACCTATTGGGTAATTACGTATTGCCTCCAGATAGCTTTCGTATGCAATTTGCCGACACTCGTCATACCCCAATGATTTGCTATAGTATTTTATATAGCGATTTGGGATATGGCGTGTTCTTTGGAAAAATTCATTGAGTGATAGTAGCCCATCCCTAACCAATATAAGGTGGGCCACCGCCACTTCTGGGTCTGTAATCTTATCCTTCACAGGCAGCGCACTCCTCCTTTGTTCTTGAAGCCAGGTCGCCCCTAAGTACACCTTCAGTCCTGAGATAATAGAGCGATTTTAGTCCTGATTCCCAGGCAGCCATATGTACTTCATGTATGTACTTAGCAGATGAGTTCGAAGCAAAGAATAGATTGACCGATTGACCTTGATCTATATATTTTTGCCTTTGCGCTGCTTGTTTTACAATAGCATGCTGATTTATCTCGCGAGCTGTGAGGAAAACAGCTTTCTCTTGCTCTGATAGCATGCTCAGGTGCTGTACGCTCCCCGATTGCTCGTTTATTGACTTCCAAACCTCGTCGGTATTTGCACCCTTCTCCTCAAGTAGTTTTTCCAAAGTTTTATTTTTTCTTATAAATGTACCTTTAGCTGATTTTTGAGAGAAGATGTTGGCTGCAATAGGCTCTATACCAGCAGAGTACCCGCCTGAAATCGTGGAGTTAGATACCGTGGGCGCAACTGCACATTGTTTTGTTTTAATTCCATTGAATAGAGCCATCCCCCTCTTCGGATCTGTTAAGCAGTATGTTTTAGAGTTTGGCGCTTTCTCAATTTTGGAAATATATACATATTGCTGTTTGTTTGTTAGTGTTTTCTTCACCTTTACCCTCTGCGGACAAAATCCGAACTCCTCCAGCTGTGCTAAAACGGTTTTTGGTATTACTAGCTGATAGTATATATTGCCGTGCGGGTTTGGGTATCCGCCAGTTCTTTTTCGAACTTTTATTTTCGCCAATACGCCAGTATACGCGAGCATTTCTTTTATAGATTCTAAGAAATCTAGTTTAGCCGACGTGATGGCTCCGTTTTCATCCCCATCTGCATCATATAGTCCGGCCAACCACTCCAACCTTGACTTGATTGTGTGCGTTATATTTGGAGTTGTGTACTTTTCAGGCATGTCATCCGGAATATAAAACCTGAGTGAGCCATTTTTTTGTGTTCTTATTGAACAATTTTCTTTTACTTCTAGTAGGTTCAGACACTTCTTGTCGTCATTATATAACCTAACTTCCTTTCTTCTCTTGCAATTCTTATATTGTGGCTTTGACTGATTGTCGCTGCCATCTCCGGTATAAAACCCATGTGTGTACGCATGGGGAAATGTGGTATGACCTTCAATCATTGGAAGTTCCCATTTCTCCATCTTATCACCAATCACCAAATCTTTAGCCTCCACATCAATTGACTTCTTAGATCTATGATTTTGCACAATAAATTTATGATAGTTTGTTGTTTTTAACTTAGAACCGTCAGAAAACGTAAATTCCAACATTTCTGAGTCATCGCTAGTTTTATATGGCTTCACGAGCGTCCATTCGTGACCATTCCATATTTCAACTTCAGTATCATTTAATTTTTCTATCTCAATAAATCCTGATTTTGTTAAAAGTTTAGTATCAGGAGAAACGCAAGTGTGCGTATTTCTACGTCCGAAACCCTTGCACCATTCCGGCTCGCCCAATTCTGCAGCCAGAGATGCGGTCTCAGCATCAGCATCTGCTCGCATTTTCTTGAAGATAGCATTATTCAGCATCATAGCATCAAATGAATCAAAGGGAATCATACGCTCTTGCAATAGCGTATGCCATCCTAGCACCCCTACGCCGATTGCCCTGCCTTTGATGGCAGAGCGACGCGAAGCCTCCATGCCAGGCATGCCTTCAGTTTTTTCAATATATTCTGAAAGCACTGCATCCAGAAAACGTACGGCCACTCGCACTATGTCTGTATCCTTCCATTCATCCCACCTTACTAGATTAAGTGAGGATAGGCAGCATACGAAAGAGTGTTGCGGATCGGTATGCAGGAAAATTTCGGAACAGATATTGCTAGTCTTGACAGTCAGGCCATTTGCTTTATAGCATTCTGGATTTTGTGAATTAACATTATCTGTGAAAAATAGATATGGTTCGCCAGTTTCTACGCGAGCTTTCAGTATCTCAGCCCACAGCTCACGGTGCTTTTTATTGCCAGCCAACATCTCTTTCATCCACGTATCTGAGATGCAGATACCGTGGTTGATGTTGAGGCATCGGCGATTTGGGTCTCCGGTGGGCCTGCGGATATTAATGAATTCCTCTATATCTAAATGTTCGATCGGTAAGTAGATAGCGGATGCCCCTCGTCTCGTCGAACCTTGGCTAACAGCTACTGTCGTAGTATCAAAAATTTTCATCCACGATACAGTTCCTTCACTTTTTCCATTTCCCTTAATTGGCGCCCCGCGTCCACGAACATCTCCAAGATAAATTCCGACACCGGCGCCATTCTTGGACAGAGTCGCTAGTTCACTAACTTTATCAAAAATTCCATTGATAGAGTCATGACTGTGAATACTATTGCACGAGATGGGGAGCCCCCTATCAGTACCCATATTAGAAGCAACTGGCGTAGCTAAACATAACCAGTTCGCCCACATGGCATCAAAAAAACGCTGATACCAGTAATCTGAATTGGAGTAGTGTCGGGCGGCAGCGCGGGCTACACGCTCATACATTCCGCGCGGAGTCTCGCCTGGTAACAGATAGCCTTTCTGTAGTGTCTGAAATCCTGGCAGATCTAGCCAATTTGGTGCCTCACCCGCTGCCTTAAGTTGATCTAATTCGCTCATACACTCTCCTCTTCCCAAATATTACTGAAATCTATCACGCCTTTGGAGTAATCCGAAACGCGGCTGGCAAAGAAATCAGAATGCGATACTCCGCCAGAAAGTACATCAAACCAACTCATGCGAGACAGCGCATCCTTATCTATGTTGCGCCAATTTGGTTTTAGACCAATATCGGTAAGCTTGGTGTTGCAACGATGACGTATGAATGCCTTCATATCATGTGCATTTATTCCTTCAATCTCGCCGAATTCAAAAGCTTTGTCGATGAAATCATCTTCTAGCTGTACCGTGATACGCGCTGCCTCGTAAATATCCCGTTTTAATTCATCCGTCCATATTTCAGGATATTCTTTAATCAGAGTATTAAATAGCCAGCATCCGGCCTCTGAGTGCAGTGATTCATCCTTGATGGAGAATGCTATAATCTGCCCTACGCCCTTCATTTTATTAAAACGGCTAAAATTAAATAGAATGGCAAATGAGCTGAATAATGATACACCCTCATTAAACGCAGAGAATATCGCTAATGAACGAGCTATTTCCTCTTTAGTTTTGCCTTTAGTGGAGATAAGGCGATCTATCTTGGCCTTAGCGGTTGGTTCATGCAAGAAAGCGGAGAAATCTTCCAGGCCTAGAGATTGATTTAAATAGGCATATGAGACTGCGTGTATAGACTCGAAAGCTGCGAAGGTTGCCGCCATCATTTGTAACTCTGGCTTCTTGAACCATTTGGCAACCATCTGTGACCAGTATTCTTGGATGAATACCTCAGACTGGGTAAAACCTTTGAGGATATGACCTATGACATTTTTTTCTGTTTCAGATAGTATGGTTTTCCAGTCGTTAATATCCGAAGAAAGTCCGACTTCAAGGTGCAGCCAGTGGCTTTGTTGTTGCAATTCCCAATATTTATAGGCTTGCTCGTACTCGAATGGAGCGTAGGTGGGGCGAGGTGTCATTAATGACATTGAAATCTCCTGCTGACTAAATAGTTACTATCTGTTCTAAATCATTCATTGCGTTAAAGACTAGAATGCCATGTCTTAATGCGTATTTTATAGTATTGTATGTACCACCACTACGATGACCTTCCCAGAAAGCTACCATAAAATAAGAGTTTTTTACTATCTCCATATCTCTTTTATAAAAAGCCTCTTTAGAAAAATGATTGCTATAAGTCCATACGCTTTTAGCTTGAAGTACGTGCTGATTATGTAGCTGGCTTTCCTCTGTGGTCCACCATCTGGTTTGCAGGTGGCTGGGAAAAGGTAGATACATATTATATGATATTCCCTCTATCCTCGCCTGTTCAGTAAACCATGAATCAGCACCGTGGCACCCTCCAACGTTGAATTCTATAGGGTGATTTCTAGAATGCATATAGTGCCGATAATACGATGCTGTGGCTGCGCAAATCTTCCTTGCGTGCCTGGGGTTTGTGAAGATATGCGGTCTGTGTCCGGTGATGCCGATCTTAATAGGCTGCATGCTTGACTCTCGTTTTCTGCTTCCAGGCAGAGATGCTTCCCGCTAGTGCGAGTACCCCTAGTATGAGTGGCATGTTGGTCGGTGACTCTGTGCTTTCTTTCGCGCGCACGCCGTGGGAGTAATAAGTTGATGTGCCATCTGCACTTATATGTGCTGGACCTAAAACGCGGTGTATGCAGTGAGGTTCGGTCCTCTTTACATAAGTGATCGAACCATCCAATTCATGTACAGGCCATATATCGTACAATTTACATTCTGCGTAATCATCTACACTTAACTCTATTCCATTCAACCAATATTGATGGAAGTCTGGATGCTCTACCGCTGGACCACCCCAGCGGTGCAGTAAACCATGTTCTATAAAAGCTCGTGAACCATCTTCAAAGTAGAGTGCTGGAGAGCCTGCGCCATGCAAAATGAGCGTAATGTCTCGGTTTGGATGATTCATGCAGTATGCGCCGCTCTCATCCTGGAATATGGCGTCCTGCGCATGATTGGTTGCAGAGAAGTATATATGTACAGGCCGGTCGCCATTGCGCAATCTGGCCTGTAATAAATGGCTTTCACTAATCTTCGTCACCATAAGTAGCACGAACCTTGTCTTCACCAAATAAATTATCCAGAGTTTTGGAGTCCTCGTTAATAGTCTCTTTCCCTATTTGACGATATAGGTCCTGCATCTCTGGATTGAACTTTTTCTCCAGATATTCACTTGTATTAGCATATTCCACATTCATCCTAAAGGACGAAAAGCGCTTACGGTAATCGGCGGAAGAGCATTTAGGGCATGCCAATGCGGCAGAATCAGGGTATACGAAATGCTCCTGGCGGTGCTTACAGGACCGGCACTGGAAATCAAAAAGTGGCACTTTGCTTCTCCTTTACCTTCTTCTTGCTGGAAAACAATGATGCTAGAGCTAGTATACCTGCTGCACCTAAAGCTGGTGCCCAGGATGAGTCAGTATCAGTCTCTGGCTCAGTCTCAACCTCTACAGGTGCTGGCTTCTCTTCTATATGATAACTTTCTTCAGGTATCAGAGTCACCTTCATTGGTAACTCCATATAACCTACGTAATTGGTTGTTGACTGCTGCAACGCGTGTGCAATCATATCCTTTAATTTTTCTATGTCAATGGATTGATTATTGAGTTTTAGCTCTCGTGACTCCTCTTCCTTTTTAATCTCTTCTAGAGGATCTAACTTGGGCTTAGACCACATAACATCTTCAAAATTATTGTTTAGCATATCATACAGGATGCCGGACGTCTGTATATTACAAGTATGTGCTTTTGTATTTAGCATTTTAACAGAAGGTGCATCGATATGTATATAACAATTTGTAAATGAGGCACCGTCTATGGTGACTTGTTCGTCTGATTTTATGCGTATTGTACCGCCATCGAAGGACGTATTTTTAACTAATTGACCAGATATGAATGAACCGACGCTATGTTTTATCTTGCACTTCTCATCTATCCTAATTTCTTCTTTTAACACTTTAGCACCACCTGCTATATTATTCCAGATATCTGGAAATTCTGCGCTTAAAATACGCACACATTCTGGTTCTATCTCAGGGAGAGTGTACGACCGATTAGTGACCAACGACCCCAGTATTGGCTCGAATGTAAGGGTACCTTTTGTGGATGGTAATTCTACTTTTTGAATAGTGCCACTGTTGGCCCAAATTTGTAACCCACTACAGTGCGAATAAGCTGGACCTTCGGTGCAGTGTAGGAGGTTGTGTTGCCAGAATTGTGTTGTAGTACCGGGTATATACACCGCAGGCCCGGTTTCACAGTGCAATATGTTGGTCATGTGATTATATTTGCGGTACCCTTCACCTGACCATGCGGTATCCATAACTCCATCCGTATGAAATACTAGCTTACCATCTCGATAGTGAAATCTATTGGAGCCATACACTATCTCGGCGATTTTATTATCAAAGACATAGCAGTAGGCGTCTCCAATCTCGATTTTATCAATCTTTTCATTGAGTGCCCATACCTTGACTCCGTCAGAGTAGGACATTGCCGGACCACTAGAGCTAGATATTAACCCATTCTTTGCATATGCCTCTACGTATTGGCTGATATATGCTGGTCCATCTTCGCAGTGCAGTAGACCTTCCCGATACCATAGTTTAGAGCCATTCGAATGCTCAATGGCGGGCCCATCTGTACGATGGTGTACCCCGAATTTATACCACTCTTTGGTACCCTCGTGTTGGCGAGCTGGTTGCCCATCTACAGAGTGAAAGAATGTTACTCCGTCATGAACCCTTTTAGCAACTACATTGTGGCTATCATCATTCTTTATGATGGTATATAAACCTGTCACATCTGGTGGTGATGTGCCCGGCGTGGTTTCATTGTGGGTTTGGATAGTTCCTATATCATTTATGGCCCTTTCTAGAGCCTTCTCAAATTTACTTAGTAACAACATCTTCTACCTCTGATTTTTTTGATACAGCGGCCACAGTGAGTGCGCCTAACAAAGCTAAAGAGGCGGCTAGCCCACCATAATTCGCGCTCTCCTCCAAAATACCAGAATTCTCGCCTTTTATGTAATCTCTAAGAGAGGCTATATCTTCATCAGAATCTATAGAGGTACTTACCACCTTCTTGGTCGAAAGCGGGTTTCCATTATCATCTATCAATGACAGCCTAGAGTTTTCCCAAAAACAATCTACGATATAGATCTCTGGTGAGCTGTCACAAATAATTGTGAGATCTGTATTTACTATAGTACATTGGTGTATAAGTATTTTTTTGAAACGCCCTCTAATTATTTTGACTGATAATTCAGACGCATCCAGGAGGCAATCGTCCAATATGAGATAATCCTGTGAGGCATCAAGTGAGTAGTTCATTACTATATCTCCAGTCAGCGCAGTATTATGTATATCATATGGGTAATCTGAATTATAGTTTTGTAATTGACCGGAGCCGCTGATCATACAATTTGGTGTAACACCACGAGCTAGCATTGGCTCTACTATACCTTCAATGATCTCCTGAAAGAAATAAGGTTGAGTGGTAGTGATTTGTGATTCTCGGTCATAAACATACTTACGAGCTTCAGTATCGCAAAACACGATTTTGCCGTGCTCATCTTGCAAAGGCTTTAGCTTTAAGCTCAGTGACATACCACCTCCTCTGACTTTCGCTTGCTCACCAATTGAGTTAGCATGGCTACCCCTAAAGATGCAGCTAGAGGTGCTAGTAGGTCACCTAAAGCAGTAGTCGATTTACTCAAATCAGAACTGCGTGGTCCAGATAACCCTGGATCTGACGAATCTTCTAGCGCCAGATTTATAATAGCATCTTTCTGATGTGTTGGACGTATGGCGGTAAACACACTGGCGTTGTCCAGACGATGCAGGAAATATGTTGTTAGGTATTGCTCATACTCGGAACGAGTGGTCGTGCCGCCGTCCATTACAAATATGCCGCCAGCATTGGTTTCTAATGAGTCGAATATATCATAGAATTCAGATTCAGAGTATTTCTGTGACTCCCCCAGAAATCTATGATAGAATCCTATGGCAGCTGCTTTGCTTAGCACAGCATCTCGGTCTACCATGGATAGCATGGCTTCTATAGATCTTTTATCACCAGCTACTGCATGATCGTATAAATCCCATGATAAACTATAATTCTGGTACGCCAGCGCAGCTCTTTGCTTACGAGTGATCCTTTTCTTTAATTTTGCTCCTGCCATTTCAATCTCCCGAATCCACTTCAGTATCCACACCTATAAATGACGCCAATTCAGCATCATTGTTTATATTTTCAGAAATTGGGTCATAGATCCTCATGCACTTAAAGTCTTTGATAAACTGCAACTCTCCCTTTTCTGCGTCACGCATTTTAACAATCTGAAATGGCATATCTTGGTATTGATGTTCGTTGTCTCGCGATTCGATTACAAATACCATGTTGGCATTCTGAGAAATACCGGATGCGCGAGCTAGTCGAGTGGTGTTGTACTTCTGATTATTAAGTGAGTGATTTGCTGTATTTGGTCTATTCATTTGACATGGCGTTATCATTGGTACATCGTATACGCGAGCTATCTCGTGCAGGCCAGCTGCTATGTCGCCTTGCGCCTTCCAGTCAGCCTCGTCTTCAGCACCTTTCATTAGACCGATATAGTCAACAATAACCATATCAACTTCCATCTGATCTTTCACTTCTAGTATTTTGGACTCTACATCCTCTACACCAACACCGCGTGGCATGTCAGCTACGTATAATTTACTCTGCTTGTCATATTCCTTGATAAACTTACAAGCTCTCCTAAAACGCTCATATTCATCATGCTCTAGCTGTCCCTTTCTGAGATTAGAGAAAGGCACGCGAGAAATGCATGATGCCATTCGTTTGTTTAGATAGGCTGAACTAGACATTTGCCCTCGATTAGACCTGGGCATTTCCAGCGAAATATACAATACATTAGAACCATCATTCGTCCACTGGTCAGGTGTCATATCTATCGTATTAGAGCCCATCCAGGCATTAATACCCCAATTCATGCTGACAAGCGACTTACCAGAACCCTCGAAACCAGCTACAATAATCAGCTCTCCACCGAAGAAACCATTTGTTAGGGTGTCTAGGCTATCAAACCTAGTTAGGATACCTTTAAACTGATCAGGGTGGGATTGAATATGCTGATACTCTTTGAAAATATTGACTATATCTTCGCCCAGCGTACCTTCGTCAAATGACTTTCCCTGATGAATTATCGATACTTCACGATTTATATTAGCCAGTTGCTTATTTAGCTCTTTAATATCGGTATTGACCGATATTCCAGAAGATATATTTTGAGCCAACTCGCCTATAAGAGTTTTGTTATAGCGATCTTTTAAGAACTTTATATATAACTTAAAATCGGACTCTGGGCCCGTTTTAATATTTAGAAGTTCTTGATACTGGATAGTGAACTTATTTTTAAGTGCGCTAAAACCTATAGAGTCACAGTATTGCATTAGTGCAGTAGGGCTTAGCACTTCTTTGATGTCTGGATCTAGCAGCGCTGAATTTAAAGCTACGTAAATATCTCTCCATTCCTGAGAAAAATATATCGCTCTGACCGAGCGAGATAATTCCATCATATACTTTTTGTGTTTGATTGCATACGCCAGTATCGTTTTATCTAAATCTTTCATTTTTGAGCCTTTTTAAGCCTGTGGTCTTGCCCCAGTGCGCTGATCGTGTGTACAGTCGGCGCCGCTATGGAGTCAAAGATTTTTTTAAACTGCCCAGTGAAAACCTCACCCATATTGGAATGGTTGGTCGCAAATATAATGGGCAATCTATTTTGTACCCTATATCTGAAAATTCTTTCCAATGATCGAGCAAAGTAGTTTTCAGATGAATCTGACTCGGCGAAGTGACGGGCATCAACCTCATCAATACACAGAAAGTCAACTCTGGTACACTGGTGATAGTAAGATGTTTTGTAGTTAAAATCAGTTAGGTAAAATGCCAGATCAGAAAGCGATGTGTAGTAGGCTAGGTACCCCTCTGCCAATGCAGCCTTCAGTATGGTGCACGCACTCATTGTCTTGCCTGTTCCAGGTGAACCAGCATAACATAGACTGGAGCCAGTCCGGTACCGTTCACCTAAGGCTTTGATATAATTTTCGGTTTCTACCTTTATGTGTTGCGAACCTTTGAAATCCGCATATGATAGCGCCCAATAGGCCTCAGGTATGTTGGCGTCCGACATCGTATCTATGAAAGCACGTCGATTTGCACACTTTACGCACCCAAGCTTACATCCGCACTCATCTGCTATTTGTTGCTTAGCTAGCTTCTTCTTCCGGTCTATAACTTGGCTCATTTGTAGTCTCCGATTTTAGTGAAACTGGTTGATCGAATGGTGATGCTGACATGCTGAAGTCGGTAGGTAACCTCATTGAGCTTTTGGTTACAGACGCTGGTTTAGCACTAGTATATTTCGATAGCGCTTCTAGGCTCCTAGCTGTCTCCACTGGAATGCTGTTGCCTGCATGGGCCTCGGAACGCTTGGATGGCCCTGTAACTATAGTGATATTGGGGCCATCTACAATACAGTCTTTTATAACGAAATCACCCAGTATCATCTTTACTTTTTCGTTAGTAAAAACAACTTTGGCTAGATCTGGATTCCATTTGTTTCCAGACAACAGTGCTACGTCGATATTGGGTATGCGGAATATGTTTGATGTTGCACCTGTGAAAGCCACCATGATATCTGTTACTTCTGGGGTTGGAGGCTGAGGCGGCGTGTTTACCTCTGTGGGCGGCGGCGGTTCAGGTGTGCGGGCGGCTGGTAACTGACCTCCTCGCACATGCTCGGTATATAGTATTTTACTATGAGGTATGCGTTTTTCCAAAACATCTTCCACGATAACAAGATGTCGCTCGTCTTCGTATAAGAACTTGCCGATTGTTGAGTATGGCCGGTCACACCCCGGCATAATCATATAAACTTTAATCATTTACCCACCCTATAATTTTCAAATCAGAATCTATTACGGAATTTGCCTGCAGTCTGCCCACAAAGTCTCTCATACCATCTATATCACCCAGTATACCGGAGCGATAGGCGTCTAGCGCCATCTTTAGCTCACCCCAGTCGCGAAGGGAGATTGAACTTATAACCTGGGGGGCGTGTTCCTCTACCCATTGAATCATCTTGGGTGGCAATGGTTTGTTACGAGTTATTTGCTTCTTTTTGGAATATGTTAGCTTGAATTCTTGTATAAGCTCTGGAACTGCCAAAAAGCTCAAACCAGTTATTCTCTTTTTTCTACGTGCTACTTTGTCGGCAAATATCCATTGTATGTATGCGCGCGCTGCGGTTACATCATTGCCTAGCTGAGAATACACTTTTCTTATAAAATGAACCTCTTTACCGCCGAACAGACCTTTGTCGTCTAATGAGAATACGAAATCAGTTCCGTAGTGCTCGGTATATTGAGAGCAGAAGTACCCTAGCAGGCACATGAGGTGGTCTTTTTTCGACGACCACTTTTCCTCATCAAGATAGAATTTCGAGTACGTTTCTTGCCATTTAATCCAATCATCTACTATACGGCCACACCCCACGCATTCTAGGTATGGTATAGAGTTATCGTTGTACTTAGTCTCGAATCTTCCGCCACATGTTCCGTGAATAATCTCCTTCTTCTTACCCATTTTACTTACCCTTTTTAGCCAAGAATTTGGCCATGTCCGCCCCCGTCTTTACCAGGAACGCTGGTTCTGACTTATAAATTTCGTACCTCAATAAAGAGTGCTCTTTCATAAAGTGAGTTTGATCAAATGTCTCTATGATATATGCATCTTTTTTGTGTGCTGCCGGATTGGTTCTGATTACACGACCAATCCTTTGTAGAGCTTTCGCTGTACTACGGCCACCGCCGCATGGCACTAGAGCGTCCAGCTCTTTAATATCAACACCCTGATCATAGATTGTAGAGGCTATCAGAACATCAATTTTACCGGCTCTATAATCTAGTTTTATCTGTTCGCGCTCTGATGCTTTCATTTTGCCACTTACAAGAGCAACGCGAACATCAGATGTGAAACCTTCAGCCAGCAGTTCGCCGTGATTTAGTTCACGGAAGAGCATTAGCGGCTTTCGACCCATCTCCAATAGCTTAACTGTATTCGATACCAGTATTGCATTTCTAATCGGATTGTGATTTATATACGTATATTTGACAGATGACCAATCCTTGGCTATGGTTGATGTGTGTTTTGGTATATCTCTAAATATAATCTTGGGTTGCGCTAGGTAGCCTTGTTCGATCAGCTCAGATGCGGATATATCGCATATCTTCGGGCCGAACGCAGCTTCCAGCAAGATATCATCACCGCCTGTGCGCCACGGAGTTGCTGTGAACCCAAAGCGATATACGGCTGACTGTGATTCTTTTAAGATAACTCTGATGGATTGTGCTGCGGCAAATTGTGCCTCATCTAGTACGAGGACCTCTGCTCCTCGTATTGCATCAGCTAGTTCTCGCTTCTGCTTCTCATTTGGCGTCCACTTGTCCGCGTCCTCGTCTAGTTTTTTAATATCAGCACCGCATGCTGCTCCGGCTGTCCATACCGAACATACCGTAATCGGCTGCAGATTAAACTGGCCTCCACCTACTACACCGACCTCTACCCCCAGAGCGTCTGATATGGTGTCACGCATTTGGGTTAATAATTCCAGGCTTACGACGTACACCATGGTGGGACGATTTATCGCCCCTACGACCGCTGCTATCGAGTACGTTTTACCCGAGCCGGTGGGGCTTTTAATCATCCCGCGCTTGCTAGAGAGCGCTGATTCTACTATTTTCCGCTGATGCGGATAAAGTGGTGGACCTTCATATTGAAGACCTGATAGTCTAGCAGGATATTGAATCCTATCCTCTACTGTGAATTCTATGCCAAATGACTTTAGTATGTCGCAAACTTTGGTGAGTAGGCCTGAAGGGAATTTAAGAGATTTTGATAGTAGCCTCGTGCGTCCATTCCATCCACCTGACTTGTATTTGAATTGGAATTTATGTCCAGGCTCGACGTAAGATAGGGCCTTGGATATTGTGTCGATTATTTCTAATTTTTCGAGATTTTGGATCTGACCATAGACTGGTGTGAGTGCAATTTTTACCATGGTCTGAGATATATACAGCAAACGGGGGCTCGTGGCCCCCGTTGCATCTCAATTTATTTTATAGCTCAGCGTCGACGATCTGTAATGTCTTTACGTGTTGACGATATCAGCTTGCCGATGGGACTCTTGTTTTTGCGTACTTTGTCCATCATTTTGTCAGCTGCCTGCGAAGTGCGGTCTTTATCTAGGCCTACGCTCATTTTATCGGATGACAACTTCTTTTTATCAGATAGATTAACGACATGCCGTTCGGCTTCTTTTTTCAGCGAATCCACTCGATCTTTTGGTAAGCCCATGCCACTAAATATAAAGTAGATCTGAATATCATCTGAGTCTGATGGTATCGAGTAGATCCCCTTGAATATCTTGGCTGAGCTATATTCGTCTGCCAAGAATTTAAAGATGAAAGAGATGGATTGTGTAGGCACCGTATCTAGCACCTCTGGCCTGGCTGTAACTAGAATACCTACACTCTGTGCTTCTTTCAGATCAAATCCATTGGCCAGCAAGCCATTCTCTAGATTTTCAGAAATAGCCGATACGAGTGCTAGGTCATCGGCCTCATACTCTTCTCTTGAGATACGATTTGAACCAAATAACGTACAATTACCTGCCTCAACCAGTGATTTGGCTAAATCCATTGAGTCTAGTGATTCTATATTGGATGGCTGAGAGGAAAGTGCGTTGAACATATGTAGTGGTTCCACTATCGCGTTATTCGCTACCTTCCAAAATTGAGCTGGCCCCAGATTAGAATGTGCTAGCTCTATTTTTGCATTATCAACCAATATAAGAGAGTTAATGACCTCTTTGGAAGATAACTCAGCTAGCTCCGCCAGTACTTGTATTGAGTTATACTTAGACTGCGAATCATCGGTAGAGCCAGGTAGCACAAGTATCGCTATTACAGGTTTATTGAAACCTGCTAGCATCCTAATTATGGTGCCCGATGACCCGGCGCCAGTTCCGCCGCCAGCAGATGCACAGAAAACGAGCACGTCTGACTTAGACAGGTGCTCTTCCACGAATGTGTGAACCTGGTCGGCATTATCCTCTACAGCGGCACGAGCTACTTCTAGGTCTTTGCCGGTACCGCCTAACGAATAATTCATAAAAAACTTACGATTTTCAGGAATCTCTAGTAGCTCTAGGTCTTGCTTGGCTGTGTTTAGAGCGCATACATCATACCCTAGATCATGAAAAACTTTGGCAATCTTGCCGCCTGCTTGACCAGATCCTACTACGCCAAACTTGAGTGAAACCCGGCGTTCGATTTTGGCTGGCACTTCGGCACCCTCTTTAGCTGCACGCTTTTGCTCCATAAATTTGCGAAAATCTTCATTTCGTATCGCTTCTTTATTTGGGTCTGTCATGTCTATTCTCCCTGCATTTAGTATATTCAGAAGTGCCTTATTTTGCTCAGCTATTTGCTGCTCAGATTTCGTGGTGGCTATTTCTTCTTCCATTACTACAACTTTACTGGTCATTTAATTCCTTGCCCATTGGTTTATCGAGTACCACGATATAGTGTGCTCGATAGCTGATGCTAGTCGGTGCTTTGGTTTCCACTCACCCAGCGATGAACTGTGTGCAGATTCAATCCCCAGTCCCGATTCTCTGGAGTGTGGGAGGTGGGTTAGGTACATGAATATGTCGGTTTCGGACGCCTCTAAGCCTGATCTTAAAGTATGTTTGGCACCTGTTGGCTCTAATATCATCTGCTCTATTGCTGCTACTGCATCTTTTACATATAACCACTCAATACATTCCTCTTGAAGCATGGGTGGCGAAGTTCCATCTAATATGGAGCACATAATCCGTGTTAGTGGGTGGTTGGCGCCTTGCCTGGGCCCAAATAGATGACACATGTTTAGTACCGATGTGTGCTCGCGTACGCTGGGGGAATCACATATCTCTAGGCCAAATTTAATCTGATCATTGCTAAACTGATCGTAGAATTCATTCGCTACATAAATGAATTTCTTGTTACTTGCCATTGATTCCTGAATACAGTTTACTAAAGATATGTGGTATGATTTTGGCTCAGGTGTTTTGCAGAAAATAACCACATCTGGCTCTTCTGTTTTGAAAATTGATTTGCACAGATGTTGATCGGCCATAGAGGTAAGGTGGAATCTGTGACGATCGCCCTTTCTGTGTGATAGCGCGAATTGCATATTGTGCAGATTTCTCTCTGCGCGCAGATCATCTACAGAGACAACACTGTGTTCGCTATTTTGTAATAGCGATGTAGCTAGACTTGAGCCTAGACCAGATGCGGAACCTACTATAAGTATTTTAGACATCTAATACCTTAAAATTGAATAGGAATTGATTTCTATTCGGGTTTAATATGAATCTTGGTTTGAGTCCCTCTCTGGTAGTCATTAATTTACTGATTTCAGACTCATATGCAGTACCCAGGCGATACTCTGAATATATATCTTCAGCGCGTGCTCCGCCTATAAGAGCTAGGTGGTGTCCTGGGTGTACCTCAGAGAGACCATATGGTATCGAATTCAACAGCGCAGGGACTTCCCGAACTTCTACATCCCCCAGGTGTGCCTGCAAAGAATGGCATCTGTGCCTTTTGTTGGCCTTTGTAATCGAATTAATTAGATTAAAATCTAATACGTACAGCGTACCGCTATATTTCGCTAGCTCTGCTAGGTCAAATATACCATTGATATGGGCATCGCGACGATTGCTAATATATATGTCAGGGCTACCAGCCAGATCCCCGCATCCTTCCTCTGCTATAATTATATCAAAGAAAGATTTTAATCTATTTAGAGGGAATATTGATGGTTTATCAATGACAACCACTCTCTTGCCTAGCATTTGGCCTTTGAGCAGACTGATATTGATGCTAGTAGAGTGATTGCCTAGCAAACTATTGTAATTCATTTATATCCTCTAGTACTTCTGCTAAATCAGATATCTGTAAATCTTTAACTATCATATCAAATAATGGTATTTGTGATTTATCTGATAGCTTAAGGTCTAGCTTAGTTTTAATATACTCATTAGGAAGCTCTCTGGTTATAGAAGCTAGCCTAGCCATATTCGCTTCTTCCTCTGGTAGGCCTTCAAACCTATACATATTTGCTATCTCATGAAAGGGCATGACAGCTGCGCCTATACCTGATGGGAACCCAGAAGTTTTGGCTGGGTATTTACAGCCTTCTGACATCATAATAAGATCTTTTACTATATAGGCTGGTGTCAGCCAGTCCTCTGCATTTACTATCACTGCACCATCTAGGTTATTGGCTATGCAAGCGTCATGTACGCGGCCTATGTAAGTCTTTCTTACAGAGAAATGCGTTATGTGACTAGTGGTCCACACCGGATCATTAAAAACAGAGCCTGTGATTAGCGGGCGCTCTGCATGTGTGAAACTTACGATATTTCGATGACTGTGCTCTACCTTGGCTAATTCTGATGTTAGAAGCTGCAGCGGTGTCGTCCCGCTAAATTTATGTAGTAATTTCCATTCCCACTTCTGGTCTTTTAAATCAGCTAGGATTACTATGCCTATCATAAATAATACTCTGATGCTAGTAAGCTAAATATATGCTCGTTATGGTATCGTCCATTTATATATAGTGAATTAGATCGTGTGCCCTCTGCTATGAAGCCTAATTTAGATAATACTCCTGAAATATCATCGATGCTAGTTGATGATATCCATACCTTATTCATATTTAGCTGCTTAAAACAATGATCTAGTAACTGCGAAAATGCGTTCATGCTGGCAGTATGGGGCTGAAGCGTATTGCGCTGACCGTCTTTATCTACCATAGCAAATAAAAGTCTGCCGTGCCTAGCATGTTCATCTATTTCTGAAATTCCACACAATCCAGCGATAAAATTACGGCCAGCAGCATCTGTGGCTGGTCGCACCCTGATGGTGAAGTGGTGTGGTGACTCAGTTTGAACCCAATCTATCCATTTAACAAAATCCCAACCACGGAATGCTGTGGTGGGGTATAGTTTTCGAAAGCCACCAGACATCAGATTTCGTATATCTGATACATCAGAGCGCTCTATTTGTGCTAATTCTATCTTTAATTCACTCATTGCTTGACCTAAAAAGCGCCATCTCTACTACGTGCACATAAGAGCCATTTATGTAGGCGTGCTGTCGTTTCCGTACTTCTATGGTGCCGCCAATTGATATGAAGTCTTTAATTAGCTCAGACCTATCATAGATTAAATCACAAACGATCTTTTCAATGTTAAATCTGTTGAAGATATACTGCTTCACTGCCAATAGCATCTCACGGTTCAGTTTTTGCGTGGTTACTATGGTGTACCGACATACTCTGGATAGGTAGTCTGGGTTTGACACACAAATGTGTGCTCTGACAACACCATCAGAATCAGTGATGGTGTGCCAGGCTGTAAGACTATTCTCTATTTCAAATGTATTGGATTTATGTTTTGACTTTCTATAGAAATCAGTATTACCACTGTTTAGCCCAACCACAATCTGGGAGATGTTTATTTTTTCGGCTGGGACTATATTGTACATGTTATGGCCGCCTGATTTCATCATATCTTACGGATACACAGTTAATTTTTTTATTTACGTAATTCCACTTTACAACTTTAACGATATGCTCTTGGCGTTTTTCTTGTTTATTTTTCAATTAACCTTCCAGTTGATTTTGCTATTTCGACTATTTTTTGAAAAGCTAGGTCCCAAGTAAAGTTAGGTATTGTGGCTCTCATTCCTGGTAATAGCGCTGCTTTTATAATGTGGTGGTTAGTGTACAAATCTCTCATTCTTGAGGCGAAATCTACTGGGTCTGGTGCTCCTGTTATTGCGCCTGGCGAATAACCCCAGTATTGCTCCTGCTTTAATGCCTTTCTGGTACCGCACTTGGTTAGTAATGAGTTGTGTGGGTTGAGGAAATCTAGCTGACCACCCCACTTTGGGGCTACTATAGGTAACTCGCATGCTAGCGCCTCTAAATAAGGAATACCCCACCCTTCAGAAGATGTCATTAATACGAAGGAGTCGCACGCAGTGTATAGTCCGGCTAAGCTCGGTAGCCTCTCGCTAATTATCAATAATTCTGGTGCTTGGGTGCCATATTTTTTATTTAGAGCAGTTATTGTTTTTCGTAAATCTTGTTCGTATGGCTTAATCTCTTCGCCATCTTTAAAGATTTTAGTTTTAAGCACAAGACATACATCATCGTTGCTATTAAATTCTTGATAATATAGTTCTAGTAGTTGCGGTAGTTGCTTGCGATAGTGTGGTTCAGCTACGCATAGAAATTTATAGCGTTTTTTGGTATTTAGCGAGATTGGCTTAGCCTGTGGGTTAAAGATGCGAGTGTCGACGCCGTGATGTACTGTTACAATCTTTTCTGTAGGGCATCCGTTCCTGGCAAACATTTTAGCCACATACTCTGATGATGGTATGACAAAATCTACTGTCGAGTAGAGTGGTTTCCATGCAGGCGGCATTATTGACGATTCATAGTCATATAGTGCCATTTTTACTTTAGATGTTGGGAGGAAACGCTCTCGGAAATTTGGTGGTGCCGTGAATGTTATGTCGATATCGTATGGCTGGCCCTTTTTGATAGATAATCGTTCATTTTCCAGGGCCTTCAGTACAGTGGCCTCAGAAGAATATAGCATGCCTTTGGTTCCATTGGTAGAGATAAGGTCTACTTGGTGTCCTTGAAGAGAGCCTGCATGCAGCAACTCCTCCATGACAACCGACCACGATAGATTGGCTGAGCCCCAGGTATAGCTTCTTACTTTCATAATTTCTTATCTAGAAGTATGTTGGCGTGCTCTGCCCAGCTGTTTTTTATTTCTACTATGCGCCAGCATTGAGGATAATATAGTAACTCCTGCGCATATAGAGAATAGGCTACCCCAGTTTGTCTCTTCAATATCAGTTGGTTCTAGATCTACCAGAATCACCCTTCCACCATCGTCTTTTATAGCATCTATAAATTGATTTATTATTTGTGATTTTTCAGATGAAAACCATTCTGGGTTATAGATATTCGCTTCCAGTACTTTTATTTCTTCTAGACCCATGTCATTAATAAATATATGTGTTTTTATAGATCTTACCGATGGTATTTTTTGACCATTATACTCTACAATGGTGCGTAGAGTCCCATTTGACAAATCCTGCGTTACTTTAAGGCTTTTCATGAGATTAAGTCCAGTAGCTGCGAACTTGTTACTTGCCTAACAGCAGTTGCAAATCCAGCTTTTTTCAAATTAACCGCAACAACTATCCTAGTTCTTATCTGAGGAAAGACTGCGCTCTCTTTTATATTACTACAGTTTAGTCGGAATAGTCCAGTATTTTGATCTATATAGGTGCCTATAACTTCATCGCCAGTCATGTAACCATCTTGGTAATCATATCCATCTATATCTTTTGCATATGAGCTTATATATACTTCAAATCTAACTTGGTTGTTGGATATAGCTGATGCTGATACCAGCGTTCCGTCTGAGAATCTCATAACTCCAGACACAAAGGTAGCAAATACATTTATTTCACCGCTAGTGTCACCAGCCGGTAGCTCGAATTCAATTAGATTTCTTTCAAAGTCTAAGCTATGATGTGTCCCATCTAGATTTTTAATCTCACCAGTTAGATATATATCTCCGGGTATAAATAGGGCATTAGTACCGCCATTTTCTGTTGATTCTTGTAGATCATCTATAGTGAAATCAATAAATGTGGTTGTGGTATATCGACGTAGATCTAGTACCTCAATCTGATCTTCACTCCAATTTGGTATATAATCAATCTGAAAGTCTAGTGGTACGAATGAGGTATTGTTAATTAGATCTGGGTCATTATCCTCTATCGCAAGAGAAGACCGTGCCTCTGAATCTAGATAGGAGAGTTGCAGTTCTAATGGCTCAACTGTAAGGCGAGTTCTGGAGAACGAAGAGCCAGATGTAAATGCTGAGCCGTTGTTTAGATACTCACTTATCTCGTACCCATCATCACTGTTGGTTATATAGCCATCATCAGACAAATCTGCTCGTAAGAGTTCAGCTACTGAAGTTACACCAGATAGTACTGCTTGTAATTGTATGGCCGGATCTACCGTGCCTTGATTTAAGTCAGGCGCATATCCGTCTAGCTCAAGCAAGCGAGCGGAGTCATCTACTGATATGTCGCCACTTCCATCCAAATCACCATAAAGATCTGTGATGAGTTCTTGTGCTATGATTTTATATTTTATAGTAGGCTTTAATATATTAGGTGTGATTATGGAGCCAACTACATTTTGAACTAGGAGGTCAGAACCAGGGTTTATTATATCAATCGTATTGCCAATTCCAAGACCCGGAAAATCTATGGTGCCTGTTATAGTTGGATTGTTTTTGGCATTGCGATCTCTAAATCTGGCCAATATTATTGGTTTGGTTCCGCTATCAAGTAATTCGCTTACCCCATCCTGTTCTAGAGCAGATATGAGGGGAGCATCATGTGTTCTGTTGAACTGATCGTCTCCAGTTCGTGGGTGCGAGATGACATCTGTGAATTCTTCGCTATTCTGTAGTACTATATAGTTCTCAGTGTCCTCTGATGGATCTGCTAGCGGTATATTATCCAGATATTTTTGGATGCTGGAACCTGCAGCATTAACTTCGGTCTTAGCACCAACTACACGAGTGCCATTATCATACGCCGTTCCGGAAGTTACAAATGCACCTGATGTCCACACTTTAAACCATAGCGTAGAATCACTTATATCCGTCCATACCCCAGTGTCAAATACAGATAATCTTATATCTGCATCTTCGTTGGGAGATTCTGGTGTAATTATGGTACCGGTCCCTGTATTGCCTAACCTGCGAATTGTAATGGCGTAGTATTCTCCATCAATTAGTCCAGAAATATTTGGATTGGATAGCCTAGTACCTGAGAATACAGCGTCAACTATCTGGTAGTCTTGATTTAGCACTATCCCTTGATTTAAAAGGTCTGCTTGGGTTAGTGTAATAACCTCTAATGCATTGACATTTGGATCAAAACCTATCTGTGTGTCTGGCAAATAGTCTGTGGGGAGAGATGTGGTATCCATAAGTGGGCGTATACCAATCTCTAATTGACCTGTCCAGGTTGATCCGGATTCAAGTGCAAGTGCTAGAGACACCTTTTGTATATTATTTCCCCTCATCTGGAACTTCTGAGCCAAAATGAGTTCTGAGCTAGCGCCCTCGGTAAATTCACGGTAAGTGGCTGTGGTCGTGTTTATCGATAGATCATCAATATTGTTTGAGGTGCCAATAGCATCTGTTAGTTCGGTATGAAGGCTCCTTGAACTTTCAGATGTTTTGAAATATGCCATTGTGAGGTCTGGCCATAGGGATTGCTCTGCTGCTATGGTGCCACGACCGGCTCTAAAGGACGATGCTTCTGTAACAACTAGCCTGCCGCCGACATCAAATGACCCATATCCATCTATACTTGTATTTTCATTCCCTCGTAAGTTATTGAACATTAGGTTCGTAACTTCTGTGAAGTGATTTTTCGTTAGCTTTTCGGTATTTGAGGCAAATTCAAGTGTTTCATAAATAAGTGATCCATCGAAAGTCTTGCCGAGCACTACCGCGATAGTGTGCACTACGCCACCAACACGGGCATCGGTTAGCGCTATTGCCAGCTGATTTCCGAATACAGTGTCGGTACAGGTGTATGGTTCACTCAAAACACCTTGACCATCAAAGGTGTTGATGGCCACCAAGCCAGACTGGTATTCGGTTAGAGCGTCACTATCAAAAATGGTTGGTTCGACTGGGAAATCTAATACCACCCCAGACCCGCCCACAGCGTTGGCTAGGGCAGCTACGTTGCCCATATTGAAGTCTTGTTCTACCTCTAAATCTTCTTTAGATATTTGCTTAAAATCAAAGAAGTTGTTTCGCTTTAAAAGCTGTGTGGTCATATTTCCCTCTTTACGGCACAAACTCTACGTGAACACCTGTGTGAGCTGGCTTGATCCGATTCAGTAGATTTCTAATTAAGCTTTCTGCTCGGTCATTTCCAATTACCCTATCAAATGAGTCAATTACATTTACATCGAAATTAAATAGATGTGTGCTTGATGACAGTAGGTTACTTAGTTGCTCCGTCTCGGTTGGCGACTTATCGAAATTGAAAAGTGCTGTTGTGTACACATCTTCAATGACTGGTGACGCTACATCCGTATTGGCTTGATAATCTAGGTCTACAGATACTCCTGCGACCATGGTGACTGGGCGCTCAATATATGAAAATCTTAGATTATCTATACGTGCCATCGCTGGAGCTGTACCAGAGTAGTTGTTACCAATAATTATATCTGCAAGTGTATCAGATATATCTATATTCGATGTGAGTAAGCTAGTATTTGATATAGTTAATGAGCCATACGTAGAACCTATGCCATAGAGCAATCCAGGGCTACCCCACCTAAGCACGCCACCCTCTGCACCGTCAACCCAAAGCCTCATACGGTCGCGATTGTCTTTATTGTTGACATTATAGGTTGCTTTTATTCTGTGCCAAGTATTCCTGGTCCAACCTATAGGATATGTGATAAGATTTGTTGTCGTTTCTGTTCTTATTTCAAAATTAAGATATCCATATCCATCTTTATAGATTGATATACGATCACCCACTGCATCTATTGGTGTGTAAGCTACCCTCACTGTGGTTTGGGCGGACGGCAAATCCCTTGCCAGGGTGATAGTCCTGCCGTCTACGCCTAGGCTAAATCCCGTCGCGTAGTTGATTCCACTCCCAGTATCATCTAGGAGCCTAACCTCATCAACATCATTTGCTTTATAAGTTAGTCTAATTGTATTTGCAGTTAAACTAGTGAGTGTCTCTACTGACATTGATGTTATATCAATGTAATACCTGGGTATATCTGCATCATCATAGGTATCAATTAATGGGCTAACCCAAAATTCTATAGTCCCAGCATTTTGCCTTATTATTGCATTATCATTGCTAATGCGTACAAATTGAGCCCCATTAGCTACCAAACAATCATCAAATAAGGAATTTACACTGCGACCAGCTGTCAGGTAATCTCTATTGTATGTTTTATAAACTTCAGCAGATGATGTGGTATTGTCATTAAAATGCAATAACATCAGGCTTTGCGGAGTTGCCTTTGCTGGTAATGGAGATAGGTAATATCTGGTTACGCTGGATTCATCAGCCGTTGGTTCCTCTCCTGTTCGTACATCAGATAACATTTCATTTAGTATGTGAACTTCATCAAAAGACCCGCCCCACGAGTTTTCACCATTTATATCGCTGCCTATATAAAGTGGGCCCTTTCTCTCCATTTTTATAGTCAATGATGACGGGTATGTGATTAGGTAGAATGCTGGTTCTAGGGTGAACTCTACACCTCCGCTGCCCCATACGATTAACCTGAAATTACCATTGAAGTAAGTATCTACTTCTGCAAAATCACCGTTATTCTCTGATTTAGTCAATGGTATGTCTTCAATTACTTCTATAGCGCCAAACGAAGTGTCCGAATCAACTCCAGTAAAAGTGAACTCAATGCTATTTATTGAGGTAAAGTACAGTGAAGTTACTGTGTCTCCATATGAAGAGAATGAGATAGTCTCAGATGTCGCGCCTACTCCGTGGGCTGTACCATATACTATGGCCTCATTTGTTGACATAAAATCAATATTTGATGTGCCATGTAGCGTAAACCGCAGCTTTTTACCAGTAACAGAGTTACTTGGCTGCGGGATACTCGTAAAAGTACCTGATAATTCATTGCCCAAAAGTGTAAAATATCCGTCAGCCGAATAGCCGTCCGACCCATCCGAAAGATCTGTTCTGTCAAAGATATATTTGTATATCTCTATGTTAGAAAGTGATTCTGGTGGTAAGAAATTAGTCCTTAGCCTATTATCAGTGGTGTACTTATATATACTGTCTCTTATTCTTCCTTTTGTCAAACCCAATGTATTTAGAGTTACGGTGTCACCTATAGATACTCCTGAGTTTATGTATATATAATTTGTTCCGCTCTCTCTTGTTATAGAATATTGTGGATCAGTTGCATCTAACCCTCTTAGTTCTGTTGTGGACAGATCTGTGTCAGTTGACCATACGGCAAATCTCTCAATATCTATATCCGATTCTACTGGCAATACTAGTTGATTTACAGTCCATTTTACGTTTTCTAGGGTTAAGGTAAGTGGCGATGATACTGTTACCTGGCTTTCGCTTAATATGGCGGTTATAGTGTGTGGGCTGGCATCACCATCTGCCGTGTCATCTAGAATAACCAATTCATCCCCTATGTTGATTGCATTGGTTACAAACTGACCAGTGGATGACTCAAATACATTTGAACCAGTTATAGTTACTCCGTCTGAGCCTCCGATAGTGTTGGCAGTGGCACTCTCTAGTAGCACCTCATTTGCATTTGTTCTATACAAATCCGTCCCCTGCGTGACAGATGGCTTTCCTCCGAACTTCCAATTATTAGCTACCTCTTGACCATCAATGAATAGGTGTAGCTCATCAATGCTATCTGGTGAGTTAAACCTCCAGCCTAGGGCTACCTGGTGGTTTGAGCCAGCCTCCCAATCCGATATGTCTGCTGATATGGCATATGCTCGCGAACGGCCTGGCCTGTGCTGACCTGTAGAATCGAAAACCCTTCCTACTAGATATCCTGCCCCATCTTTGTAAAGCGATATGCGATTATTTGTCTCGGATGGACCCGTGTCAAAAATATAGTGATGGTTGTCTGATGAGAAGTCGATCCCGTCTTCCCAAAGCTCCAGATCTGCTCCATCATACCCATCTATTTGAGTAGAAAAGCGAATATAGTTAGCTGTGGTATAGAATGAATCGTTAACTTCATTTATAAATGCATTGTCAACATATCCATCTGTTACATTATGGAATTCACCGGTCGTAGTGATCTCGGCAGAGAAGTCTACAGAATCGCTGGTCCACGCCCTCCATCGCATTTTCCATCTATTTTCAGCATCGTCATACCATATAAAATATCCTTTACTCGTCGTATAATTGGATGGCATACCTATAGGACTGTATGGGTATGAGTCTGAACGATTCAGGCTAAACGGCATCTCTGTTGGCGAAAATGCCGAGCTGCCGATATAGATATCTGATAAGGATATCCCATATCCATCATTTAAACCGTATCCATCTTCAAGATAGTAGCCATCACTTGTAATTGAGAAGGTTAGCGTGGCGTCGTTATCTATACCCCTCCATTCTGGAGAACCCTCACAAATAAAGGTGCCTTCTCTGAATGAGATGTATGCTTCTGATGGATATTTCAGATATTGATTTGCACCTATGTAAATACCCACGTCTCTACCAGCTGGCTTAAATTGCAGATCTGCGGTAGTTTCTGGCGGTGCTAGATAGAGATTATCCCTGTCTGATGTCCATTCATTGAAATCTAACTCTCTAATATCTGGATTTACATCAGTAATATTACTCACCATCGCAGATATGGCCGCATTGGTTGGGCCAGTTAGGAATGCTTGCAATGCTCCTTTGGTAGCATTGCGATACAACTCTCTATTGAAGCTAAGGTCAAAATCTGTTAATTCTGGTATTTGTGTGAGTGACCCGAAGTTTTGTAGCAATGACTGTCGCATTGCACCATATTTGTAGTCAACATAGTATTCGTCACCCTTCTCTAGGGTATTGTTAATACTAAAATCTAATTGATTATCTCCATACTCGTATGTGACTCGGATAGAATCTACTACATAGTCATAATTTAGGAATAAATTTCCGAAATCATAGTCTATTATCAACCCCTCGCCAGGTGATAATGATTGAACTGCAGCGTTATTTAGCACCAATGTATTGTCACTAAATGAGTCGGTTACTGGATCAAAGTAATTGGTGAGCGAGGAACGCGGTAGCGTCTGTAGCTCTGTTACAGAATACACTCCTCTTACACCTACTATATCATAGTTCGTTACAGCGGTGTATCCGTCTGTGAAATCGACATCAAATAGAGCCCAGTTCACTGATTTATCACTATCAGTAAATGGTATGTCTACTGTAACAGTATTTTTACTAACTACTGAGAGTATCAGCCTATCAGTATCATCGGTAAACCTGATATAATGGTATCCGTCTTCATGCTCTGATGAGTCAAATGCTGCATCTAGTGCCACGAATGTGGTTGAACCAGCCGTACGCTGACCCTCTGTACCATATTGTTTGAGACCAAGGATAGAAACTAGGTCGTTATCTCCGGCCAGGAAACGCTCTCCGGCTGGTGGGAGTCCTGAAATATCTACATAATCAGATGTGGCACTGAAGTCAGTAATGCTTAGAAGTACGTCACCAGCTCCATTGTATTGATAACCAATAGAGTTAAATGCCATAATTCTAGGTCGCTGTGTATAGGCCCTAGCATATGTGTATGATATCTCACCTAAATCAGTAGTATCTAGTGGTACTTGAACATATACGATTCCTAGCTGATAATCTATAAGATAATCTCCATCTGAGTTGAGCTTATTAAGATTAGTAGCCAAATCTTGTAGTTCATTATCATAATAATATTCTTCAGCAAATATCTCTGTATCAGTTAGTACCACAGATGAATTTATGTTACTACCAAGGTATTTGCCGGTCTCTGATATTATATTTCCATGAGTTAATTCTATTTTTATAATCTGACTTGGTCCAGATGTTGATAGAATTTCTGTTAATTGTAGCACTTCGCCTACTGATCTTTCGAATTCGGCTATCTCTGAACTTATGGTCGACGTACGTGGTAGCTGTCTCCCTGAGATTTGAATAGAATGATTATTCCAACGATCTACAGCGTATTTTTCGCCAGTATTTTCATTTAAAACTTGAAAAACATTAGTAATCGGGTAATTTAGAGTTGCTATTGTATTTGACGATAGCAGGCGATTATCTACCGCCTCTTTGAGCACTTCTTTGTGTACACTGGCTAGATAGTCAACACCCTCAGCCAGAACTCGCTCATATTCATACGATAGTTCTATATCTGTGGCGCCTATAAGATCTCTGGTTGAATTTGCTGCCAATTCATCAGAGTCTGTGTCAAATGTAAAATCAATACCATCTACATACTCTTTCCTGTAGTAGTATGAAGCTACCGGCGGTGTTGGACCCGTTCCATCTGCAGTGGTTTCACCGTATACAAAAACTTGCCCAGTTTCATAATTTACTGCAAATTGTCCTGGCGCAGAAGGGAGCCGATCCTGATTATAGGCTATTTCCGTGGTAAAAGCTGGGTGCTGTGTAGTGAATGGAGTGCCTGAGTCAGGTGCCGGATCTAGAAAAGATACCCCTCCTGCAGTAGCAATGCTATTTGCTGCCGTTACTATCGGGTAATGCTGTAGGTAGAATATATTTTGTACGGCACCTACGGCTTCTCTATAAATCTGCCTCACCCCAGATATAGATACCGTATCTGCTTTTATGTTGACGCCGTTATCTATATATGCATAAGATACGATGAGCTGATCATTAGACTGTGGGTTTGGAAAATATCCGTCTACTATAGCACCTTCTGATAGCTTGAATTGGTTTGATTGAAGTGTGAATAGTTGCGTGGCATGTAGAGTATCATATCTATTTGATAGCAGATTGTAACCATACCTTGGTATGTTATATATATACTCTTCGTCATTTGAATTTATAAGCTTTACTGAGTGGATAGCAGCTATGTTCTTTTTAGACAATGTAACTGTAGCGCTAGTAAATGAATTTAATACGGTCTCTTCATTTGAGACGACCTCATCGACCACTCTGATCTCTCTAAGTGAAATTGGATCTGCAGGGAAGTGCGTTAGCCTATCGTTTGCGAGAATATAATCGCTATCCAGCAAATCTTCTGCTTGTTCCTGCCCGAAATATGTGGTTCTTGTTGTGAAAGTCCCGGCTGGTGTGGTGCCAACCCTGGTAACCTCATATGCGCCTTCATTTAAAAGTCTGTCACATGCCGAATATCCGCGTATATGGCTTTCATTGACAACTGGTATAGAGATATAGTTGGCATTTCCAGTTTCATATATATCGTGTCTGGCTTTTTCAAATACATCAGCTAGGCCTGCTATATAGTTTCTTACTGGAGTGGCCGACTCGGTATCATATGTACCAGGTAAGTTATCTATCATCAAATCCCTGGTTGGTGATTCGCCTTCTAGCCCTACAAATTGAAATTTATTGTTTTGACCATCTTCTTGTAACAGATCGCCATCAGTACTGATGAATGGCGTATCATCAGTAGAGTAAAATTTAATCGTATACAATACGAATGGGCGCTGTGGTACGGTATTTACCACCAGCGTATCCCCATCTATTTGTACAGATAATATATCTAATTCAGGAATGCTAGGTATATTTGTTACGATTGATATGTTATCAATTCCGACTTGGCTAGATATGTCACTTGAAAACTGCGCTTGTATCTGGGTGGTCGATTGATTTAAAAAGTTTATTATACGTAACATCATTCTACCTACTGTCTTTAATTATACTTATTGTTCCTGCTCTTATATACTGATTTCTACCGGCCTCTATTGTTTTTAATACTCCGGTTGATCCAGATTCATTAAATGTAGTTAGTATAACTCGATCTACCCCAGGTACACGGTAGGATATTGAAATAATGTCACTGGCATCTAGAGTTGTATTTAATCCCGTAGCTGTCATATATGATATTATTGTTTGTTCTAATGATTGAGCTACTGGTGTCGTATCAGTAATAGATGAACTAAAAACTACCAGCATAACAACATCTACATCTAGTGGTTGTGCTTGTTTTATAAGTACATCTGCTGTAATAGGACGAATTGCCTCTATAGTGAAGGTTGAATCTGTAATTAACTTGTTATATGTATATTTAAGTGAAATGCGCTCGCCTTCTTTGGGGGCTGTATAGCTGTATGTAGCGAAGTATCCTGTACCGGCCTGGGGCTGGTTTGCCGATGTTATGGTAATATTCCCGGTTACAGTGCCAGAGGTATTTGTAAATCCGCTAGACAATGATATAGAATTAACATATGCATATTTAAAGCGCGAGAAGTATAGGCCAGATGACCCTGCCACCAGACTCTCTTGTTGATTTAGATCACAATAGTAATATATTACGCGTAGTTTTTGACCTGTAGTAAGCTCATTTTCTGCATTGTAGATACTCGCTGGTAATTTTACCTGAGTTCTAGACAGGCTACTGTTTGTAAATCCATATTCGTCTGAATATCTACGGTCTTTTAGCTCATAATTTAGCGTGTCGAAGGTATAGTCTATACTATCAACTATGTCATTTGCTACCGTCACTCGCTCAACACTTTCTAATTTAGCCACAAAACCGCTAGTTGGCACTGACGATATGCCCATACTATTTATTATACTGGATTGTAAATCTATTGTAAATCCATTACTGGTAACAGTAACTATATCCTCTATCCTGGTAAATGAATGTCCTGAAATGTTCAGCCTACCGCGAGAAGATGTTCCTTGTAAGTTGATTCTCAGATATGATGGTGCGAACCTTACATTACTTACTATTGTTGAACCAGAATAGATATTTGTAATTGGCTGTGTACCAACTGTGTCGCCAGAAACGGTAAATGCGTTGTTATTTCCAGTTGCTGGTAAGGCAGAAATAGCGGTGGTTGGCAATATGGTGCCTAGGTCAGCTATGTAGTTGACGTACATGGTCGTCCCTACAGAGAGCCCTGATGTGTTTGGTATATTGATCTGATTTCCGGTAAATGTCCCTAGCTCCTCACCATCAGGTGAATAATGATCTACTAGATTATATCTAACTACTACCGAATCTCCAGAATTTGAGGTCGTGTCTGTTGGTAGTGATATCTGATTTCCACTAAATGAACCATTGTTAACTTTGGTATTATAGTATTCTTTGCCAGAAGTTGAATCAACTATATCGAGTACATTTATTATCGTAGAGCTGACCACGACGCTGCCTGATGTATTAGTAGCAGTTTCCTCTTCTAGTGTATAAACATCTATAACTCTAGAAGCAGGGTGTTGGGTTAGAACGTAATATCCATCCTGAACGGAGTATGCTAATGTTGTAGATTCTAGCTCTATTCTATTTGAATAGCCCCAATCAATTGAATCTTGTACTGTTCTAAAAATTGATTGTGATGTTAAATCGTCAAAATCTACATCTGGATCATGTATATGATCCCATAAATAACTTACTTCTATATTGTCAGTCGCTATTGGTAGTGTATTACCTGAGATGGTAATGTACCCAGTTTCATTGGGCTCGCCAGGAACACCATCTGGGTTTGAATTTTCAACTACATATCGTTCGCCAGTAGTAGCGTTAAATACTCGATCTACTGCCAATACCGGCGTATGATTTATTCTTATAGAGGTACGATCATTGGATGAGATCGTGGCAGCCTCTCCCTTAATTGAGATGCTTTGATGTATTTCTGGAAAAGACAGCACATCGGTAAATGCTGTTGCATCCTGACCATTAAATACGCCCTTAGTTATAACCTCATCTGGCAGCGTAATCTTGGTATCGATCCACTTTAGCTTATCAAAACCGAATGGTGAGCCCGCATATGCTCCTGTGTCTAGAGCTAATTCGTAATTTCCAGTTACATTTCCGTTTACGTCTACCGATTTTGGCTGAAAATTAGAGCCTGACAGGCTACCAGTGACTGTTACTACTTCTGTAACTGGCTGCAGCGGTAATGTGCCAGCTCGGATTGCAGTTCGGCGGCGCTGCTGGAAATTTAATTCATCATTCAGCCCACGTTGCCCAATTATGTAGTCATTGCGTGGATTTGTAGCATCTGCACGGCCACTCAGATCACGATAAATAAAGCTTTCAGTGGCCTCTTCGTTTGCTGTACCTTGAACATATAAGTCTGCCTTACCACCGGTGCCGGGGGTAATGACTATCGGGTTACCATCGCTGTCGGCACCGATTTGACTGCCGTCTCTCGTCATGAGTGGGTCGCCTGGCTCTACTGAGAGCACGTCTATCACCCTGGTATCCGCCTTTAGTGCATTTATATAGCCAAGAGCTGTCCCTATATTAGACCCGGCAAATATGCTGAGTATTCTGGCTCGAAATGCAGAGTCAGTCTCTGAGTTGGAACCGCCAGTAAAACCCAATACATTGGTTACATTTGATATGCCTGGCGTGTTTATTGATACTATAGAGTATTTACCGATATTTCCGGAAGCTCCTGGGCTTAAGGCTGATACTGGTATTTCTAGAGCATACTCGTCTGAGATTCCTGCGGCGTCCAGGTCAGTTCTTAGCCTGGATGCATTGGCCCTGTATATGCCGGAATTGTTGGCCGAGATAGTATTTGATGTTAGTGTTTTATAGCGAAACCCGTTCCGAGCTGTGACAGCCGTGTTGGCTGGTATGCTTAGATCTGAATCTATGCTTGATAAAGTCACTACGATGGTGCCTGATGCTGGTGAACCAGCACCTCTTACTGCCGAAAAGTTAGAGGCTAGCTTATCTAGGCTGGTCCCGCTAGCGCTGGTGTAAGATTGCAAGTTGGCTATGCCTCGCAAATCTGAGTATAGACGTGCTATTTCTTGTGATGGCGCATCTACAGCCACATCACGAAATACGGTACCTGGTTTGGTATCTGCATCTGGTTGAACTAGACGTATAAAGTCTAGCATTGATAGTATGATGCTATCTAAGCTTCTAAAAGTAGCCATTATACCGTTACCTCTATTACGTTCCTAGTTACACTGCCTTTCTTGGTCATTACATCAATAAATATATTGTAGGCACGTACATCTGTCGTAGACCTAGAAATATTTACGTTAAGCACCTTGCTAATTTGCTCTTCTGGCGTAAGTATTTGCCCATCCCTGCTTTGCAAAGCCTGTAATTTAGCGAGATTGTTTAGAGCTGAATTTATTGCACTATTTACCTCTGACTCTATTATATTTCGAGGCATGACTGTGCCTAGAATACGCTCAGATAGCGGGCTCCCATACCATGTATGAAGTGCATTGGAACCCTGCTCGGTTAGTACTATTTTTTCGATATCTTGTTTTAACTTAGACTCATTCACTAGATACTCTAGTTTACCTGTTGAGTCGAAATTAAATGAGCCATTTACAATCTTTAGATCAAAAGACATTGTTTATTGAGTTTTTTTGGTATTCGCAAACGCTTGCGCTATAGCAAAGGCTTCTCGTACCTTATTTTCTAGTGTGGCCAGACTTTCGACCACACCAGCCGGTTCTGGGGTACTTGAACCTTCCAAAAACTCGTCCTTTTTCAATGCTTCAAAAGCATCTTTGTTAAGTAGTCCTAACAGATGCTCTTCTTTTAATGAGAAAAGCCCGTAAAGTACACCTACTACATCAAATATTGATAGTCCAGTCGACCTGCCAGTATAGTACAATAGTTCCTTTTTGAACCTCTCAGCTATAGATATTAACTCTTCTCTTTCTGCCTCTTTTCTGCGCAATTCCTCTCTAAGTGGGGTGGCCCCTGCACTGAGCATATCTATTAGTTGTGGGAAAAGCACATCATCTGCTATATTATTGTTGGGCAGACTGTGCTCAGCCAGTCGATTAAGCTCACGCCTCTTAATCTCCTCTGTTGGCAAAAGGTATATAATACTCTCGTTTTCACGTATAGCCTTTTTAAGCGTTTTTATTCTTTGGTCTACTTCTCCATCAGGGTATAGCTGCAGAGTAGACTCTGCTGTCTCTTGCGCTGAACGTCGATTTACATGATCTGCTGGTTTCGGGACAAATTTAACCTTGCTAGCTATTTGCTTAGCATTATTGGACGCTTCAGAGAATTTCTGCGCCAGATCTTTTAATATCTGGATTAGTTTGTTTCTAATTAGCTGTGAGGCAAAGTCGAACTGTGTGTCCTGGACCGACTTTTTAATATCTTCATTTGTAATTGAATTGGTTAGCTGCCTAAGTTGCTCTTCTAAAATTGCCTTATTATCAGCCAATTCAATTTTCTTTAGCTTTATGTATATGATGTGATCTATCAATGGTCTTGATAAACGCTTATCTTGACCAGTGGGGGTGTAATCCTCTCCTGTTTCAGAATCTCTGTGTTTAAAAGAACCAGCTATCCTTCTTTTTGATGGAAAAATCGGTACTGCTGCATCAACTACTAGCGGAAATATGCTGGATCTCTTGTCATCCTGTACTTTTTCATGTGGTGGCAGTATGGCCTGATCAAAAGATGGTGGATTATGGAATATGTTTCGATATTCATCACCTGAGATGGGTATTTGTTGTTCTAGATTTCGGACCTGTAACCACCTGCGTATGGCGGAGTCATTTCCTAGAGAGGAAAATAAGTTCAGAGTCCCATCTTGGCTGGCCAACCTGGCGTCTGTGAATTCTGCTGGCGCTAGGGCCGGTAGGCCTAGCATTCTATAAAAAGCATTTATGCGACTCTCTCCCTTGCCGCCGGGGTTGGTGGTAGGGGTGGTGATCAGCTCGGTGTAGTTGGCCGAGTACTGAGAGCGCATTTGTTCGATTGATTGAAATAGACTGTCTGCCAGCGCTCCTATATCAAGCCCCAGTGACACCTCTGAAATCTCGTTTTGAACTTGCTCTGCCATTATGGCCTCCGACGACCGCCAGCCGATTGAGTATATTCGCGCTCGCGACGACGGCGTGGGTAGCGACCGGCTGGTTCTATAAATTCAATCGATAACGTGCGTTCTATAAATTGAGTTCCATCAAATATAGCTGGCCTCATACACTCTCGATTATTTACAAGAAATACCGCAGTTACATTTGCTGTTCCAGCATTGTTCGTAACCAAAGATGCCTTAAACAAAGAATCCCTTGGATCAAAATATGCCGGAGTTACTGTCCCTAGGGTGGTTATGAATTCTACTTTAAAGTTAGTGTTGGGTATCTGACCTGCAAGTAGGTTGGCGCCCTCGCGATTTGCTATTTTTAGTGACAATTCTACTGGAGACGAGCCGTCAGCCAGGCCGTGAGCCGATGAAGAACTTATTTCTGAACCAGTACGGCTGGCACCTATGCAAACTAGTTGCGAATAGAAGTCCGTTACGTCCAATATATAGTCCGTAATTACTCTATTTGCATCGGCAGTCAAGTCTAGTGTTGGATCCTCGGATAATGCTGTATGAATCGTTAGTAGATCTGACTTTAATGAGTCAAACTTGGGGAAGCTTGGTAGTACTTTGGCTAGAGAATCGTCAACTTGACTGTCATTTTTACGTTGATTTTCTGCTGCGGCTTTTGCCGCTACTATATCTGACATGCAGCCTGCGGTAATCTTGCCGTTTATCATCAACTCTTCTTCGTTTGGAACTATTTCGAAGTTCACTATATCATTTACTTCGAAATCATCAGAGTATATGACTATTTCTCCGTATTTGCAGCTAGCTACTCCGTAAAGTGTGCCATCTATACGCAAGCTGATGTAGTAGGTGCCATTGTTTTCGCCAACATATTGACTTAACTGGTCTAGCTCTGCACCTAGAGTGGTCGAAATCTTGGTAGTTGCTTTGGATAAAAGTGTTGCATCCGTTTTTTGTGATACTATACCTTGCCCAGAAGGTGGGTTTGCTAGCACATCATCACAGGTACAACAATCGCTTCCAGTGGCACAAAAGCCGCCAGAAACCATATTCATAATCACGTCAATTAGGTTTAAAATGCTGGTAAGCGGCGCAAGTGCACCAATCTCGTTAAGTAGATACTGTAGTAGTTGACATATTTTGTCAACACATCCATCTGCAGACGCAAAATCTCCTTCGTTTATTTTAATTGGTATGTCTATGCCACACTCGTTTATCTGCTCTATAATTGGTATTATGGCGGATAGCATAGCCACTAATACTGCTACTAAAGTTTGTATTATGGCTAGCAGTAACAGTATTCCGGCTGCAGGTGGTAATAGCGAGAATAGCTTGGGTAGTATATTCTGAAAGAAGTTTACTATGGCGGCCACCATAGCTGTTGGGTTGAATAGAGAACATATTATTTCTATTATCCCTCTAATTACCTCTATTACTATGAAAATGGGCATAATGCCAGCCATGACAGTCGCTACTGTTTGTATCACCGGCCCTATGGTTTTACTGATTTCATTAAATATATTCGCGTCAGGTACGTGCTGACTACCGCCTGGTAGTGGAAAATTTAGTAATTTCTCATTTACTCGCGTTTCTTTATCCGCTGGCTGTCCACCTATATTAAATGGAGGAAAGAAATTTGCACCAAAGACATCTACTATGCCTTGGTTAAACGGATTCAGTGTAGTAGCTGGAAAACAAGTCATCAGATCTCTCTACCGGTTGGGTTTACTATGCGTTGACCATTAAAGTCTATTGTTCTTCCATTAATATGAATATTTCTAGATGCTTCTAGAGTTAAATCTGAACCGGCTCTTATATTTATAGGTGTATTTGCACCGCTAGATATGGTTATACCGTCTTCGCCTATAGATATAGTATGCACATCAGTTCCTGACTTTATTTATATAGTGAATTGTGGATTGTCCACGATGTAGCCGTCAGCTACAGCTGACCCGCCAACTTTCACAAATATATTGCCGTCTAACTCTGAAACCAGGCTATTGTCATTCAAATCTTTACCGACTCGTATAACGGCTGAACCAGCCGTGTCCAGTACGAGTGACTTGCCATCTACGACGTCCCTTCCTACATTTAGCTCAGCGCTGCCGTCTAGATTGGCATGCAGGCTTCTCCCACCTGCGTTAGCCTGTTGATTTCCACCGATCGAATTACTGATTGTAGTAGATACTGGTTCAACTACTCCGGTATCGGCGGCTGTGGTAACTATATTATGGTAGGCTGTCCCATATTTGACTGTAGCATTATTATTCAGAATATCTGGTGGTGCATAATCTGGTTCTAGTTCTATTGTAGCGCTGGATCCAAACCCAAAATGCTGAATATCTGTCCTGCTTGGATCAATGTAGGAAATATCGTTAGTGTTTACAGATTTATCTTTATTTATTTCTTTGTACGTATTTATATATCTTGATAATAGCGGAATATTTCCTGTATTGGAGCTAGATGGTATATTTATCTTGGTTAAACCTTCACCATCAACATCTATTGTGAATCGTGAGTGGGAATACCCTATCCTATCTAGACCATCGCCTTTATCTAGCTGGGCTGCCTTGAAGGATGTATCGGATTTTCTAGAGTTTAGCTCTAGATGATATTTAATAGATCTACGTAGTAATTTTAGATTAGTCTCTATGTCCAGGACACCTAGATTCCCCTCGGAATTACGATTATTGGCATCATTTTTGGTTCCAAACAATATCTTGTTTCTATTTAAATCTAAAATATTTCCATAAATATCTACAGTCGTACCTATAATCTGCTCATATAGCATATTTGGTACCTGTAGGCCCATGTTTAGTACATCTGTACGTCTCATGTCGCGACGAGATGGTTGATTTAGGAATGATGGGTCGGTTCCTGATGGCAACCTTGCGGTTTCCTCTGCTGCATTACCAATCATCTCTGAAAGTGCATACTCGTATATGTGAGTGCGATGCTCTGCAAGAGCGGGGTTTCTTATAGCGGCATCTTGTGATGATGATGGCGAATTCGATGTCAGGGTTAGGTTTCGTAGATCTGGATTTCTACCTATAATAGATAACTCTTGCTCGTAATCTAGCCCGAACAATTTATCTGCATTTATTTCAGAGCTTCTGGGGGTGCCCCTTAGATCCCTTTTTATACTACCAGATATAAGTCTGTGTGATTCTGTATTTATATATTTTTGCTTAAAATATTCATTAGAGATACCGAGCGCAGAATCGTAGGTTATGTATGTCTGGCCAGTATTCCTAATCTGCACCCCAGATTTAGTAATAGAGATCTTGCTACCAGCCAGACCCTGAAGGACTATATCGCCTGGCTCTAGTCTAGGGTACTTCCGCTCAGTAATTTGCATATCGGTAATACTACCGGATAAGCCGGAGTATGCCAGATGTGGTCGCGTAGCTACAGGTATATGTCCTGATGCACCAGAGTGGGTCATCATCATGCAGGTGTTCCGGGTAGGCCCGGTAAATATACCCCATCCGTTGGACACGAATGGGTGTGGGGCAGGCGAGGTGTGCCTGATGCCATCTGAGAAATCGGAGAACAGGTATGTGACAGTATTTGAGTCAGGGTCAAATGACTCTACTATTGCTGGCCTTGCTCGTAACGGTATACTGGTCATACTACCTCAATCGTAGCTGTCTGGGCTATAGAACTCATCTCTTTAGTGACTGAATCAGGTATCTCGTGAGTTCCCTTCTTAACTTCCCCTAACTGGTCACCACGAATATTGTTACTTATAACTACAGCGACTTCTATAGCATTAATTGGAAATGCTACCTGATCAAGTGTAGATGCACTAGTCCATGCGCTCTGGCTTGGTATTCTTCTATACTTGAAATCTTCTGGGCCTAATGGTTTTTGAATATCCACTGTGGTTCCAGTAGCATTTATAAACCTACTTGGCTGTGCTTGCTTGACTTTAGCGCCAAGTACAGCTCCCGTCGTAAGCTCGCGATATACTTGTGTCATAAGAGTATTTAACTCATCTTGTGTTAGTTGTTTGACAGGTGAATTAGAAACCTTGGTTATATCACCTATTTTATATGATCGTATGTCTAGTTTTGCATTTTTTTCTTTTTCTAAAATCCCGGCAGCTACTGTGGATAGGGCTACGATCATGTCGCTATTTTTTCTGATTATTTCAACTGGATCTAATGTCTGTCCGGATGTTGGTGTTATATCGATTGTTCCGATTATACGCACACTAGCAGATGCCGGTCGTGATGGTATGGTTTTACGATCGAGGCCAGCCAGCCTGTTTTGGCCCAATATTGTTCTACCAACCAGGTCATATGGATGGGGGATATATTGACCCAGCGGCCTCCCGTAGGCTAGCGATAGGGTCGTAGTAAATGCATTAGCATCTAAATCTACTTGATGTGTTACGCTTGTTATATAATAAAGCATTTCTTTGCTTGTTACATATACTGTCTCGCCTACTTGATAATGCTCGTTACCAACCACTTTTATAGTCCCACTGTGCAACTGACCTCTTTGCTGCAAAAGTCGAAATACTGCGTGTGGGGCCAATTGAGTCTCTGCGTTGCTTAAATATGGTACCACTTCCGATTGTGTGGCGCGGAAGCCGAATTGTCGCCACATATCAAAATCTGTTGCTCCTGCCCAAAATTGCTTTATATTGGCATTTGACAGGGATTCTCCTTCGCCTATAAGATTTTCTGCTCCATATACGTCTATTCTGCAGAAATCTGGTGGTTTAATTTCCCAATTTGTGCTAATTATAACATCATCTTCTATAACAAATCTTTTACCTGCATTTGGTCCAGTATAATTCTCGTAGTCATTAGTAATAAAATCATCTATAATTTTAGGAAAAATTGATTGTGCCTGCTGCGTGCCTGCACCAGGGATAAGTGAGCTTTGAATTACAGATGATAGGAAGCTCCCAGCCATTGCAGCGGGTGCTCCGAAACCATCTAGCTGCTTCTTTTGACCAGCTATCTTTGTTGTTTGAACGCAAAGCACCTTTCTTTGCGTTAGGAATACCGCTAGATCATTAAGAACCCTTAGTCGCTCTGCTGGTGATGAATTGATTGCGCGTATCTCCTCTTCTATTTGGGATTTATCACTCTCATTATCTGCAGATAGTTTATCTTCCGGGAATCCTGTAAACTCACGTTTCTTATTGCGTATAAGTATTATTCTCGCTACTGAGTCCTCAATATCTTTAATTTCATTTGATTCTAAATCAGCTTTAAGCGATATGACTCCACCTTCTGAAATAGTAGCCTCTTTAGCAATTAAATCATCTCTTAGGACAAATGTTGATTTTTCTGAATCTAGTTCAGATATAAAACCCACATCTGCTATTGGTATAGCACCAAGCAGAGCAGCTCGCTCTCGCACTTGTAATTCCACTAGCTCTAATTCATCTCTATATTGAGAGCTTTTATTGTTAATTATGTTTTTTAGAAATCCTGGTATTATATCGATACCATCAACTGTGCCCATCTGAATTAATTTATTTAGCAATGAAAGTGGTATGCGATTATATTCTGGCGGTCTAAAGTTGAGATTTCCCTGGGAGTCTGCAAAGAATTCAAAGTTAAGCGTAGCAGTTACCTCATCTATGATTTCTTTGGGCGATTTATAGGTACTGGTAAATGGGTTAAATGAACTCTGATCTCGCATCATTGATACGAACGCCTGTACAGTGTGATCTGTATCATATTTGCTAGATACTACAAAAAAATTCTTGTCCTTATTGTACCGCACGTCTTCTGGCTTCTTTAATAAGGAATATCTTAGTGAGTTGTTTACTTCAACTAACTCTTCTGCTGCTACCTCTGTTTGCGCTGGATTGTTGAAAATAAATGGAGGTAAAACTGCCTCAACTACCTGAGCGGCACTCTTTTTTAGAGTATTAATCTCATTTTGCAAATATTCTCTTTCTTTCCTTAGTATATCACTATCTTTAAACTCATCACGATTTAGATCATCCAATCTCGCCTGGAGGGTAGCTATCCTTTTGTTATCAGTGGAGTTTTTTAATATGCTTGTCTCTTTGTTTATCTGTTGAATAGCCAGACTAGTGTCTGGTATACTGGATTTCGCCGGTATAAAAAATCCATTGGTAGGATTGGTTCTTTGAAAAGCATCAGCTAGGTAAGCAAAATAGGAGTTATTTCCCATTCCGTTGGGCAGGCTAAGATTGCCTGCATCTATCGCCATTCTTAGAAAATTCAGGGCATTATATGGCTGTCCACATACCAATACCGATATTACATCTGCAGCATCCAGCTTAGCAAATGGGTTTGTTGTAGCTGGCTGTCCGTAATCACGCCTTATCGTGTTCTGTAGGCTAAGACCCTCTCCAAAACGATCTGTGAACGACGTGTTTTGTGTTATTGTTAATATAGATTTTTTCCACGTATATAGTAGACCATCTATATGCCGGTTCGCTAGTGCTGCACTCTGATCTGCCTCTGAAGTGTCTGCATGCAAATCTTTTTCATCTTTTACCGTAGCACCCAAATATGGATAATCTGAGTATTTAAGAAGACCCGAGTTAATTCTTTCTAGATTTTCTTTTAGCAACATAGGTGGGTTGCTGTTTATTAGACCTGTCGCTGGGTCTGGATTTAAATCATATGGTGTAAGAGGCTGTTCTAGCGGTCCATCAGGTTGATTTAATCCTGGATTTTGAGAAACCCTAGACATGCTAGTGAAGTAGGTATTGTCTGTAGCTCCTATATTTATAGTAAACGCACCTGTTTGAGCGTTATAGCTGCTCCTGACATCCGTCACTACGCCTTGCCACACTTGCGGACCTGTTCCGCGAAATACATATGGATCCCTTATACCTAGATACTGGTAGGTGGGGCCCAATATTGGAATTATAGTCTTACCTTCTGCATCTAGTAGGTCTCTACTGATTCTAGCAGACATATCATCCTGAGACCTGATATCTGACAGAATTTGAGTTGGTGTCTGACCATCATAAAATGTATCTTCTTTTTTCGTGGCTGAATTGATAAATACATGGACTGAGTCCATGTGCTGAATTATGTTGGAGCCAACGAACTCTTGTCGCATACGATCTCGAATGCCGTTATGCTCTGCGTTGAGTGTTCTCACATCTACAATAAAACGCTCTTGTATAGCCTTATATTGATTTAATAGAGTGAATATTTGATCTACTTTAGTAGATTCAGTGCCTATTAGGCGCTCCTCAAATGGGAAGAGTGAATCTGATCTTTGTAGCCCATCAGTTGATATGAATATAGCTGTATTGGCAAATGAAAAGTTATATCTTACCAGCGTGCCATACACATCTCCGTCAACTCCGTATGGGAATTGGAAGTTGATTTCACTGGCACCCCTGGCCCTTCTCGCCGTATTAAGCTCTCTATCTAGCCTGGATACCTCTGAAATTATTTGATTAGCATCTGCCACTTGTAGATTTGTAGCCCTTCCATCCTCTAAGTACGCCTCCTTAAGCGCTTGATCTAGATCAGCTTCAGTAAACATCGAAAGCTTGTATGGATCTTCTATAGTTAATTCACATTGACCTGCACCAGATAGTGTCGTGCTGGTTGTTATTTGAGAAACCATAGTAAATTCTACTACGCCCACACCAGGTCCAGTTAGACGCAGGTCTGCAGCTTGTGGATCTACTATCCATGTTGTGAGTTTGTTTTGACGTGAGCGCTCTGCGGCATTTTTCAAATCTACAATTTGCTGATACCACTGGCGGTCTTTAATTTCTTCGCCTACCAGTATTCTTTCTGGATTAAACACCGCTGCTAGTGATGATATGGCAGACGCAATCGTCTCAACTGAATTTATCAGTTTTATTAGAGTATCGTTTATCCCAGACTCATATAAAAACCCTGGATCTTCAATAATCTTATCTATATAGGTTAGAGATTCGTGATATGCTATATCCTCACACTTCTTACGAATTAGATTTTTAACTGCCCTTATATAGAGACGATCTTCACTGCCTAGATAATCCAAATCATAGTAGTCTCTTAGGGTTGAGAACATCCTTTTCTTTATTAAAATTGTAGGGGTTACATCTTGTGATATAGTCCTGCGACGGTTAGGTGCTACTGTGTCTGAGATGCGCGAACCAGCAAAGGATAATCCTGGTACTTGCTTGGTACCATCTTCTACAAATGAGCTTTGAAAGCCAGTTTGAGTTGATAGGGCGCCTCTAATAAGAGTGTCTAGACCATCTGAAACTCGTTTCGCATCAATTATATTGGGATCAGGATATTTCATCCTGGCTGTGTTGAATAATATTGCCACTCTAACCTACCTATAGATTTAAGCCTTGAATATTTATACCATTTGATGTCACCGCCGTGCTTACAGACCGATTTTTAGTAATCGATGGACGTTGGCGTGTAAATGGGCTAGGGCCTGGACCTTCATTTGAGGATATTGAGGCCAGTTCTAGCGGATCTTCCATCTGAGTAAAGCTCAATGGATTGTTGGTACCAGCTGGCCCCTCTGGCTGTCGGTGCCAAGGCATAAAATTGCGCCTTACACCTTGTCTAGCATAAGATGTAAACTCTAAATGATAATCAAACCAACCTAGCTTTGACACATTCTCGTCTACTTTAAAGTTTTTGAAAAAACCCCTATACAATATGCCTTGATAAAATAGTTCTACTGATGATGCCAATGATGCCAGGGTGGGACGTGGCTGAGCTTGGCTAAATGGGCTAGCTATTTGCGCAATGGCGCCACCTAAGCCTGGCACTATTGAGTTTGTCAGGCCGCCTAGTGTTTGAGCTGTTTGTGTGGCCGATAGCTGTTGCTCTAGTGTTATGGCTGCAGATTCAAAGCCAAATTGCTCAGCTCTATAAATAGCATACAATATGTTTATACCTTCCATGCCAGATGATCCAGTATGACCATCTATACTGATCTCATCTAGATTTTCTCCGCCATATTGAATAACAAAGCCACCTTTAGTGCGCTGAGTTTGCACTATCTTTGAATGCTGTATAGAGATGCTTTGAGGGTTTACATACATTTGTATGTATCCAAAGTATGGAGTCTTCCATGTGATTACACTTCTATCAATCCTAACGGCATCTGTTGGTTGTGTGATAATTTGAGAAATACCAGCATTTATAGTTTGTGGTACTCTATTTCTTTGCAAATCCCTTAAAACATCTAGATCGGTTTGATTTGATCTAGCGGGTGGAAAAGGGTCCACTGGTGATGAAAATGCCATTATTTCCCCTGCGGCCTAGCTACCACGGCGCCATTAATCTTAGCTGCTATTGCCTTTTCTACCGCTTTATCTATAGCTACCTGTAGACTTAGAGAGTCTTGCGATAGCTTTATATTTAGATTCAATGGTAAATCTATAGGGGCTATCGTTGGTGAAAATGAATTACTCATTTCAATAGTTTGTTTGTTTAGCTGTAGTTGATTGGTTGCCGGTGGTGTAAGACTGAATGCCGGTATTCCCATCGGACTAGCAATCGCTGCTACATCGGCTGATGTGGCGAAAGCTGCCTGGTTTATGCTTTTCGCGGATGGAGCCGGTGCCCCTGCAGTCGCTTCAACAGCGCCTATAGTGATGCCGCCACCTATTCTATTGGCCTGAATTTGCTTGTCTAAGAATATATTATTTTCTTCAGTTGTATTTTCAGGCCTACCTGCTATAGTAGTGTTAATCATATCATCTATTGTTTTTCTAAACTTGCCCAGCGAATCAGAGATTGTGGCGTTTGCTTCACTATATGTTTGTACGAGTTTGGAGACTGATTCTGCCTCCTCTCCTCTTAGTTTATTCAATTGTGTTGCTAAGACACCTTGCTCTGATGAGATTATATCTTTACCTGATATGGTTAGAGCGGTTTGTCTGGCTGTAAGTTCTTCCTGAGTATATTTACCAGCTTCTTCCAAACGGCCTGTCGCCATCATGTCCATAAGTTGGTTCTGCTTCGAACTATCCCTTATGTTAGTAAATTCACCCAATAATTGACGCTGCATTATATACTGATCTTCTTGACCAGTAGCCATAGCCTCTTTGCGGGTTAGTATGCGCCCACCGCCAAAATTCTCTAGCTGAGACTTTATAGAACCCATTATGTCTGAGAAGTTTCCTTCTTCAATAGCCTGCTCAAAACGCAGAGCACTGCCAGTAGCCCCGGTGCCACGACCTATCTGTGATTGCATACCCAGATAAGCTTTGAGCCCCAGATTCATTTGACCTATTCCGCCTATTACTTCACCAAACAGCTCTTTGCCTAACTGCTGTTTACCTCTAGCTGTTGAGCTTATAAATCTTTCGAATGTTTTAGCTACGTCACTGACACTGGTCCCGTAGTACTTGAGGCTTTCTGCGCCCCTCATGATCGAGTCTTGTACGCTTCCCATGGTAAGACTTGACTTTGATTGAGCAATTGATATGGCTGCCAGTGTTGCCGGTAATTCTGCTGATTCTTTGCCAAGCGCGCGCATATTAAGTGCAGCAAAAGCAGCTGTTTCGGCCATATCAAGCCCTGCGGCTTTAGACATAGCCAGTGCTGTACTTAGGCCACCTAGTGCTGCTTCGCTCTGTGTGGCAGCGCCGCCCGCTAGATTGATTGTGTCACTTACCGAGATACCGGCAGCGGCAAATGCCTTAAATGCCGCGCTTGAATCCTGTGATGATGCACCAAGCTGGGTTTGGGCTTTTGATATCTCTTCGATTGCCTGAGATGTGGCACTCGCCCAACCACCTATATCAGCAACACTTGTCTGGTCAGAAATTGCTCCACCCAGACCAGTTATTTGATCTGAAATATTGGCTATATTTTGAGTAAATCTTTTTTCAGTTTTAAGAGCGCCTTCAGCTAAATCGTCTAGCAAATCAGTGGCTTTACCTATAGTGATATATTTAGCCAAATCGATGCCGCTTGATGCAAGTGTGTCATTCATACCTTGCACTAAGTCGTCAATTGCATCAGGTAGTGACGCCATTCCTTGTATATCAAGATTTATTTTAAATTCTTTTTTTGAGAAATCAGCTAGTTGTTCGCCAAATTGTTTGGCTTGATCTGTAGCTAAGAGCGCCTCTTTGCCCATATTGGCTAGAGATTTCCTGGCGCCTTCAGTTTTGTCAACTAGAACATTCAATACCTGACCAAGAGACTCGGCAAGTACTTTCTGATTTTGACTCAATTGATTTATTTTTTCTAGTACAGAGGCAGTTTTATCGCTATCGGTAATCTCACCAGCCATCACTCTACCTCTCTACCGAACATATCTTTTATTAGAGCATTGAACTGCTCTCTCTCTTCAGAGCTTTCGGGCACTACTGTTTCCCTACGCCTTCTCGTCTCTTCCACTCCCTTGGGGTTTGAGAATGATGCTAGATAGTCGATATAATCTATGTTTTTATTATATGCTTCTTTAAGGTCCTGGTCTATCATAACCGAATACCAGGTTAGCTCCACATATGAGAGTGAAGCTATACTAGTGTGGCTTACTGGTACTCCCCAAAGTTTCGATAACTCCCACCTAATACGATGTTCTGCATTAGGTGCTAACGAGCTAAAAAATCTCTACTGAACTCCTTTTGCACCTCTGCCTGGACTTCGGTAGACATCCTCATTAACTCGGTAACCATAAATGCTGGCCACTTAAATAATTGAGTGTACTTCCTTAATAATGGGTCTTTTATCGAATCATCACCTGTATAAAATTCCTCAAATGGAATATCGTTTACTGACAGTAGGCTTGAGGCTAGACCTAATATGGATGCCTTATAGGTATCTATATCATCCATTACCTGTAATAGATGTAATATCTTAGCATTTTCTGAAGATTTATTAGCTTTGAACCTAAAAGTGAGGCCACCAAATTCAAACTCTTTGACATGCTCTCCGCTAAGGAACATTAGCTTCTCGAAGGCTTGTTTACGGTCGAGTTCTTTTTTTATAAGCGGATCTTCTGCTGGTGGTTTAGTGGCTACCGCATCTAGGGCGGCCATCTGCTTTTCAAAAAGTTCATCCTCGTCTGGTGGTGCTACTGTATATACTTTAGTTTCTGACATAAAACTCCCAATAAAATGAAATACCCAGAATTTTTACATCCTGGGTATTGCAACTGTGTGTTTTTAAATCAAATCAGTTGTTCGCTGTTTGTCGGAATGGGTTGCCACCGAAAAGTGCACCCAGTGAAGCGGCGTCTAGGGTACCACGACGGCTAACATCAGTTGCTGTTTCGATGTTATACGCTTGGTTTCCATCTGCATTGTCAGGGTAATCGGTGGAATTAATTCGGTTTGGTACTGCTGGTGTAGCTGTGCCGTTGGCGAAGTAAGTGACTACATCTTCACATATTATTTTGGCGTTTTGTGAAATAATGTAGTTGTCTGATTGATATGTTGCTGATAGGCTTTCGAACCAGCACCCTTTATACTCGTGTATAATCATACCAGGGGATGATGCTTGTGCATCAAATTCTGGTGAAGCCGTTGTTTCTTGGGCGTACGTACGATCATATACCTTGATAGTAAATGGTATGCGCTGTGATTTGATGTTGTGGAAAGGTCTTCCAAAGGCCAGTGGGAGCGAAAGGCCATCAAATACAATACGATCAACATCCAGGTCGACCTTTGCGGCTTGGCTGGGCAGAGCCTCTAGAACCCCGTCCGTGCCTACTTCCACCACTCGTTCGATTGGTCTATTCTGATTGATCGTCATTCTTTGAATGCCGCCGACCCTCTGATTACCGACTTCGATGATTATCTGTGTAGATAATGAAGTCGATATGAAACTCTGGGTTCTTGATTGTGTATTTGGGTATGCCATTTAGCTCTCCTCAGCTCCTCATACTGTAACTGTCACATCAACGAATACCCAGTTGATTGGGGTGGCCGGTGCAATAGTGACACTGATATCATATTGGCGTGGCTCATTGGGATTTCGCTTTACTTGTAGGTTGGCGAATCCGGTTAGCAGACCCTGTGATACCAACCCTTCTAGTGTATTCTTTACTGCAGAAGTAATTGAAGGTATGGTTGTTGGGCTACTTACAGTGCCAATGAATGGGTTGACTGCATTTCTGAGAGCAGATGCTGCAATATCTCGGATAAACACGATCGAGATTTCTTCTTCTTCTGCTGCACCGGACTGCGTCGTAGTGAGGCCATGCAGAATCCTGCCACCGCCACTGACTGGCTGTACCACACAAACACCAGCGTCGGCCAATTCATCTAGAGTTGCTTGACGGTATTGACGATCGCGTGAGATTGTAAAACCTGCTAGAGTCTTAAATGTAGGTGGTTGAGCAAAGTCAGTCTGTGAGGCTAGGAAGCCGCCCATGGCAGCAGCCAAGTACATGCCGCTGAGCACTGTATTGGTTCCATTTATCGTGCGTATAATCTGGTCTGGGGCCATATAGACAACGCGGAAGGAGTCGCCATACGCCTCAGGTACAGAGTAGTTTGCAAGATCCTCTATATTACCTTCTAGAACCTCTTCTGTGTCGTCACCTTGAATTCCTTCAATAATGCCGATATCTTCCACAGCGGCATCTTCAGCACCTGTAAGGTTTTCTGGCAAAAGACCGCTGAGTGCGCCAATAACCAGCATGCGCTCGCGAGCATTTACTATATTTGACATGGTCTCTACGTGAACCTTAGCTGCCTGGAATATATTTGATGCAGTGGCTGATGGTACTGGTACTAGAACTTGTAAATCTACGGTCTCTAGCTCTTCTAGGGCCTGACCCCAGTTTGTATCAAAGAAATCAGCATCTTTCGTATCTATATATGCGATCCTCAGCCCCTTACCAGCAGTAAGGTAATTCTCAACAATATCATCTGTCAAAGCCAGATATGCACTTGTATCTGAAGGGTCTATTAGACGCCAGCGAACGTATTCATAGCCGATACCTGTACCACCAGAATGGGCTCCTGACAGTGTTAGTACTGAATTATCTCCGTATCCATCGCCAATACCAGTAATCGTGTAGTTACCAGCCATCTCTGGTGGGAAGAGAATCTGTAGTTGCTTGAGAGTATCATCCTCTCCTGCGTCAAGCAGGTCTGCAGAGAAGTTTCCGTTTTCTGAATCAAGCTGGAAACTTGTACCGTTCAGCGTAAGTATATAGCCATCATAGCCGTCGGCGTCTGATGATGATTGTTCTACTTCTGGGGCACTAAATACAGTGTAAGATTGTGAGAATGAACCGGTTACGAATGTAGAGTATGCTGTGCTTACAGAGTCGTAGTCATAAAACGCCTCTTTGGAAAGCACCAACTGCTCTTCTGTTCCATCTGGATCCACTACGAAGATTTGGACTTCAGTATCTACGTCTGGTAGTGCGCCTAGTGGAAGAGGGAATATACAATCCTCTGATTCTGTGTTACCAGAGGCACCCTCTTCGGCCACTGAAAGTGGATCATCGGCAGCCAGGAGTGTTACGGATGTTTTGCGTGGAACCGGTGGTTTTGCTTGTAGGGCAAGAACTCTGCTGGCGCCATTTTCAAAAGCGATCTGCGCAGCTAGTGAGAGTGTATTCTCTGTGCTGGGTTCACCGTGCTTGGCGAATAGCTCAGTGCCTGATGAGAAAATCTCTGGATCATTTATATCTTCATTCGCAATATAACGTGCTACCAGATTATCGTTTTTGGCAAGTACTCCGCTCTCAACAGTAATTGTGAAGCGATCACCAACATCAAATGGTTCGGAACCTTCTGTTATATCAAAAGATAAGAATTCATTGCTTACGGTTACGCCGTCGCTGCGCCAGCGGATTGGGTTACCATTATCATCTTTAACAGCGCCACTTACTGAGCCGGTTAGTGAGAAAATAGCCTTTCCTGGTATAATATCTCCGCTACCATCACGAATAACTGAAATACAGCGAAGAGTCCATGTCTCTGCTGGAGCTGCAGTGTTTACTAGAGATGTGGATTCCAGGTTAGGCTGACCATTGCCAACATTTGTGGTTGGTGAAGCCCAATATTGGGCCGTAGCTCCGCTAAACCCTTGATTTACTAAATATGCCTGCTGAAGCTGAATACGCCCAGTAGAAACCTCTACACGAGCATCGTATCTGGCATCGAAAGGTTCGGTATCGATATCTTGCTCTAGAATTCTGAGCAGAGAACCGTTTTTGTATAGTTTTACTCTATTTTGCACCAAATCAGTCTTTAGCAGCTCAAAGTGGCGACCATCTGGCGAATTTGAGCCGGAGAAGTCGGAGTTTACACCGTCGTCACCGCCGCCCTGAGCGCTCTGTACTATAGTCTCCTCCGCCTCACCCTCGCCTACAATGCAAAGTAGACGTGGCCCAGCATTACCTGCGACGGAACGTGATAGTGTTTTGGTTCTAACAAACACTCTTGGCTGTGTGCGCTTTGTAACGCCTGGAACTGATTGTGCCATGTAAGATCTCCTCGGAAATTTCTACTAAACTGTCTGAAAATAAATTAGTATAGCTATGCCTAACTGACCGACATATCTCCGCCCAGTGCAACTGCCGGTATATCTGTAGGAACTGCATCCATAGTGAAACATAAGTGTATTCTTTCTACTAGATTTGATATTGGTATTTCTCTGCGCCATTCTGAGAATGTATTTACGGTTATTGATGTTGTATATACCGGATCTGCTTCGCCTATCTGCTCTTCTGATACTCCATTACTAGAGATATCTTTGATAAAAAGACCGCTTTGCTTTAAAACGGTCCTATAAGTATTCTGTAATGAAGGCATTATTATATCGCCTATGGACAGTGTGTCTTCTAGCGATCTGCCCATAACTTTAATTTCGAATGATTGTTCCCATGCCCCTGCAAAAATATAGTGTGAGGGGACATAGGTAACGGATTGGTTGCCGTAGCCATCCACTGTTTTGGCTGGGGAGTGCCTTACGGTTTGCTCATTTTGGTTGAATGAAATGGGGAAGTAGCGGGTTGAGGTTGGTCTTATAGTGACCGAAGGCATAAATGCTATCGCCTGTCGGTTTGATGTTCCTATGAAAATACGGGTAGTTAGCTCGTTTTCTGCTCCATCGTTGCCATTTAGACCTAGATTTGAAGGTGTTTTGGGAAACCCAAATTGGTCAGTAACATACCTGTATTCGCGATCTCGCCTAAAAATTTCTCGGAGAGCGTCTACCAGTAAGTTTCTGCCTGCCATCATGGCAGTATTTCTTACTATTGAGTCTAGATTATAGACATCCGAGAACACTAGGTGAGATGAGCCGATAGTCATACTTCTAATTGAGACTCCCCTTCTTTGACTTCAAAAAGCTTGTACTGCGCTGGTCTACCGTCTACAATCATCTTAGCTATGTATTTACCTGGCCTTAGGTGAGCCATCCATATTCCAGCTCTATTGGTAGATGTCTCTTTTATTAGCTTTTTATCTGAATTTAGTATTTTTACTGGTATTCCATGTAGCGGTTTCCCGTCATCTGATAGGAATTTACCTTGTACCATCGTAGCTTTATATGCCGTGGATTCTTCTGGAGTAACTGCTTTTATGGTTAGTGGTGGCTGTTCTACTGGTGGGGGTTGCTTAGCCTGTTCATGTACTCCGGCCATTATTTGCCTAGATAGTGGCGCAAATACTTCCGCATTTACTTTAGCCTGGAGTATTTTTATGTTATTATCCATAATGCGTATTTGCTGTTGCATATCTATGAGCATTTGGTGCATTTCTTCTATTAATTGTACTGGTTCTTTCATAATTTTCCTATCAACACTCAATTCCTGTGGTGGTAGTCGTGTCTACATTATTTGCTGTGCCTACATCTTTAGCTGTTACACCACCAAAACTAATAAGTGTACTATTAGCCCCCTGAGTATTACCCCATGGAAATATACGCTCATCACCTGTCGTGCCTATGCCGATGCCTGTAGAAATCCATTCACCAGCATAGTTACACAAGAATGTACTTTGTTGTGTGCTATTTCCAAATACAGTCTCTATTGGAAGCGTCAGAGCGCTTGAGACTATATTATCTGTTACTTTTATTCTAACAATAGATGTACACGCAGATAAATCCATATTTCTAACATTGTTCGTGGATATGTGAACGCCTGTCATGGCTTCGCATAATGTTAAATCATCACAGGTATTACCTGCTATAGTAACATCATCTAGCGTATTTGTACCTGATGACGTTTGGAATGTAATGTTTCCATCAACATAATTATTTGTGAATTTTGAATCTATAAGTGTTCGTGTTCCAGATATTTCAAAAACTATTAGGTCTGCTACTATATTATTATCGCTTACTATAAGTCCTACTGTGCCGTCAACTGGCTGAAGTGTCATGGTATCTGTAATGGTATTTCCAGAAATACGTGTGCCATTCATTGCATCTGACACATCCATTGTACCTGCTGTATTACCTGCAATTACAGCGGATGTAGTTCCTGATGAGCAGGTCACAGTCATTGATGATGTTACAATATTGTCGCGTATTATTGAAGAGTAGATCTCTGCTGTTGCAGTGAAATTTGTGCACTTATTGGCTATTATGGTGCAGTTATCTAGCACTGCGGAATTATAGGTGATATTTGATACTGTGTTGTGGCTAAGATCCCAGCCTTCGGTCTGACATGACACTGATATAGTATCACCTCGGTTTCCTAAAACTGAGTTGTTAGGAATGAGTGTCGCTGATGGTCCAAAAAGCACTTCGGCTCCGAAGTGATTGTGTGAGAAATCATTTCCACCATCTACATGTGAGTTAAATGTAGTTGAGGAGGTGGAACCAAGCATATTATTGCAAAATTTACTGTCCAGCCATGTACATGAGCTGTTGAATGTAGTTCCTGTTTTTATTATATTTCTGTCCACTACAGTTCTTACCATAGACGATGATGCGCCTGCAATAAGGTTTGTTGCTATTGTATTGCCAGTTATCTGACAATCAGTCAGGACTGCTGATGCTGTAATAGATAAATTGCCTACTACTTCGTTATTTGAAAAGATGCTGCCGGATGTAGCTCCGGATATCCCTAAAGTACTGCCAAATAGATTGCTGTCGATTATGGAATCGGTCGCTGCTGAAAATGTTAGTGTTGTGGTAGATTTATTGTTGGCAAATAGAGACTTTCCGCTGAATTTAATAGTACTGGGGTTTGTAGCACCTGAAAATGAATTTCCATTTATGAAAATGGAGCCTATTGTATTTGTAAAAACTAAATACGTGCTGCTATTTGCAAATATATTGTTGCTTACGAAAACATTTGATGTTGCTGACGTCAGCGTCCCGAACTGTATGCCAAGCTCGCCAGTTAGTTTGTTGTTTACTATCTGAGTATTGGTAGCACCCACTCCAAGAAGTATGTTTCCAGATATATGATTGTCACTTATCTGAAGTCGACCTACAGTGCCGGAAGTTAGAGGCGCTGTTATGCTAGTATCCGTGTCGGGTGTTCCGAATACATTATTAGATATTGCAACTTTATCTGCACTAATAGATGAATCTAGTTGCAGGTTTGTAATCCCATAATTGCCTATAACCTGTGCGTCTCGGTATAGTGTCGCACTACCTTCATCGAAGTAGCAGTTTATGATTTTAGTGGCCTGTAATTGTAGCGGGCTAGGTGATGTTGACCTAAAATTGCATGCATTAAATGTTATTTCTGAATTATCTGACTCAGAAACTAGATCTATAGAGTTAAATACTATATTATCATCAAATGTACACCCAATCACTTGAACATCTGTAGATGTCGCTGATATAATCACCCCCGGCGTTATATTATCGTAAGTGATTGCAGTGAAATTTGAGTTAATTATTTTAGCATATGATGTTAGCTCTATGCCTGTACCGCCATTATAGCCATCAAATGTGCAATCTTCAAAGGTAGTTAATGTATCTACTGCCCCGCCAAAAGCACCAAATGATCCGTCTGGCGCAAATAGGCACCCACGAATCTTCATTACACCATTATTAGTTACAGTGATGCCGTCTGTTAGGAATGTGCAGTTATCTATTAGGCAATGTATTGTTGTCAGTGTAAGTGAGGCACTTGATTCAAATACGCAATCCTCAAATACTACAGAGCCTAAAGAATTAACAGTAACTGAATTGGCAAATCGCACTGATTTAAAGTGTATCACTGATTCTGTGTCTGTGATCTGAGATGGGGTGCTGACTACTCCCGATATATAAACATCGCTAAAAGTAGCTATAGAGGCACCAGTACCAATCGTTAGTGATGACATATGTGCATCATCAGCATTGCGATTGCTAGATGAAATCACCTGTAGATCAGAGTTTACTGCCAGCGCACCTATACGACCGCTGAGATCTAGTGTATATCCACGAGTTCCTGATGTAGTTGTAATACCTGCAGTCGTGTCCTGGCTAGCCACCCTCAGCTTTAGATTTTGATCGTGTGGATTATTCTGAATATACTGTTCTGCAGCCTCGTAAGTGGCAAAATTACCTATTCTTCGATTGGTAGTATCTAGCACTAGATCTAGCTTGTGATCTAATTCGTTGATAAAATATCTAAGATCTGTAGTGCTAAGAGGTGTAGTGCCTGTACCAGAGTGCTCCACTAGAGCTAGCGGGCATATCCTCCCAGCATAGCCGTCAAGCACCTCAGCTATCGTAAAATAGCCGTCATCGGTGCCATTGCGTACATAGTCTATAGAACCTAATCCATTTAGGTAAACAATATATTCTGCTTGCTCATATGGAAAGAATACTGTTTTAGTATCAGTTACATTACGAACACCATCTATATAACTAGTGCCACCACGAAACACTATGCCGTATATATTAGAACCTAGATTTGCTATTGACTCTGCATCGGTGAAATTGGCCTGAAGTACATCATATCCCACAATTATACCATCTGCTCTAAGTTCGCGTATTGGTGTCTCAACATATGCCTGTGTGACGTCTTCGCGCAACTCATCTAAACCAGTAGTGCCAAATAGTCGCCGATCTGTGATATAATCTAGTGTAGTGGTCCCATCAAACCAGACAGAGCACACCTCTACGACTTCTTCTTCTAAAGAGTGTGGGTTTATAGACAGTGTTATCGTGCCGGTGCCTGATACTGGCGCATCTACTTGCAGAGTTGCAGTGGAAGAGTTGCTTTCATTCCTCAGTACTGCCCTGCCTGAAAAATTTCCAGATACTATGCGTTCTACGCCGCCAGTGAATGAGAGGCTCAGGCCGCTGCCCGACGTTGCAACAACTATAGTTTCTGTGGATGAGATGAAGTTGTCGGAGATATCGATTATACGTACGCTGTTGGTTACATTCGTTACTAAGTCATTAGACGCCCGTAGATTATAACCGCCTGCACCTGCACTGTCATAGTAAATTTCTATAATAGACTGATTTAATGAGCCCTGTAGCTCATCTAGTGGTATGGCATCGTGTACTATCTCTATTTCCACACCATTTTGTGTTGGTATACCACTGTTTTTATGTATAACAACCGATGAAGCATTTACGCCTGTAATGAAATACGTACCCAAACTGTCAGTTTGAGAGTGAGATTTCAGGTGTAGTAGATGACCTACTCGTACCCCTAATTCTAACGGGTTTTCACCATTTGGGAATGTAAATGTCTGTGCTGTTACATTTGCTGTGGTAGCAAGTATTGTTCCTACATCACGCAGACGTTCGCCATTTACATAAAAAGAGGCTGTTTGAGTCGGATATACTGCTGTATCTACTATATTTGCACCATAGCCATCCATGCCCAAGACATATAGGCCGGTTTGAGTGCTATCTGTAGATGTTACTTTTATGTAATAGTCATCTGAACCAGACCAGTTGTGACTAAGTAGTAACTCATCACCAACTCGATAAGCGGCTGCCGGAAAAGCATTGCCATCTGAGCGGTTTTGGAAAACATGATTTATTCTTTGAACTACAGTGTCTATAGTAGGTGGTACGGATGTTGCTAGGTCTCGATCTAGATCTAGGCTATCAACCTGTATAGTTCTTGACAGTCCTGGCCCGACACCAACCTCTATGCCTAATGTATCTGAAGATGTTATAAATCTTGGATTTATGCCAAGTGATAGTATTTTAGCAGCGTTGGGTCTGGCCACTTGTATACTGTCCACCCTTATATCGGACTGGTGGATAGTTGGCGCCATATTACCTTTAAGGGTAGATATGGAGCTGGGTGAAAAAATAGCCGCTTCAGCATATCCATCGTATTGGATGTGCTCTGCGAGGTATAGTTGTGAGCTAGTAAGTGCTGGCTTGGAACCTATGGCTGAGCGAGCGCCTATGGAGTCTATAGTATATCTGCCTGCTGCCGATGTTGGGGTATTTATTACCACCACATCACCAGGGTTTACGTTATATGACCCTATAGTATATCCAGTAAACTCTATAGTTCGTCGATCTGTTGATATATATACTTCAACTGTATCTCCGCGAGTATCTGGTAGAATTTGCCTATTAAGGCCGTATCCATCCCTGTAGTTCGCAAAGTTCGAAAACCCATTGGCATGCAGATCATCTCTATGGTCTATAAGAAATGTTCCTGAAATACCTTCCAGTTCTTCTATGGCATCTTGTAGGTTTTCAGACGTTAGTACTTCCAGAGCTGATGTGTCTAGCGCTATAGATGCTGCGTTGTGTGCCCCTACTTTTTCACTATCTATATGATCAAAATACTCGTTTTTTAGCTCATAAAAAGCATCGCCTAGTGAAATTGAAGTTAGTGGTGCAGCAGCTGGCGGTACTGAGTTAGGGTAGTCAGAGTCTAGTAGGATCTGAAACCCGTCATGCTGAAAGCTGGAGCCTGAGATGTGAGCTAGGAAATTGGCCAAGATGCCGTTAATAGCGGCTTGTAGAGCTGCAATATCTATGTCATTAGATATTATTTGATTGTAAAGCGACTGAGTACTGTGCTCTAGATCTAGCTTGGATTCAGCTATGGCTGCTGAATCGCCTACCATTTCATTGGTAATCGGCAGTGCTATCAGTCCGGCTGCTATAAGTGCTGCGGCTTTAAAAGTACCATCTGGATTCAGTACTGCGTCAAGGCGCGAAGCTAGCGAGCTTTCGGAGCCCTGAGCATTTCTCCCTAAAGTAGCTTCGATGGCAAATATAGCCTCTCGAATCGCATTTATGGCCTCTGCACCAATCTCTGTAATATTGTTAGAGATATATGGTAGATCTGCATCTGTATCTAAATTGTCTGGGAATTGTGACATTTTTCAACTCAATAATACACTTCTGCTACCAGTGTACCTATCCGATTTCCTGTATTATTACTTGTTAACTCTACGAAATACTCGGTATTTTCTTCTACAATTAATGTGGAATCTGGCGTTATCGTCATGGTAAATGCGCCTGGTCCAGCAGCAACGATTGCCACCGGTGTACTGGCCGATAGACTGGTGCTGGCGGTTGTCCTTATCAAAATCCAACCCCTTACATCGCCCAGCACTTCGTTACCATGGACTTTGATGTTTGCTATTTGCGTACCTACAGGTAGATTTGGTATTGGTATTAGAGCGGTGGAATCTGTTCCACTTGACTTCAAGTACCGGTCGGTTGTATCTATCACCCATCCTTGGCCAAGAACGCCTGACCCATTATAAAACGCTCCACTTAAAGCTGAAAAGGCTATCTTGGTTATTGCATTCTTATTTATACCTATAGTTGTTTGTGTACTACCATTGATTGTACGACATTCAGTAGATTCAGTTGGCAGTACGTTACCATCTATATATATATCAGCTAGAGTGTATCCATCTACTTCTATTGAAGATACTGATGGTGATGAAGCTGAACCAGTAAACGTGTTATTGGTTATAGCTACATTTTCACATGTTATATAAACACCACTAGCTACAGTACTACCATCTTGATCAAATATATTGTTACTTATAGTTGATTTAGATATATTTAATATGTATAGCAAGTAGTCTGATGTGCCGGTTATACAGTAATTGTTACAGAAATTGAGGGCAGTGGCGCCTGTAAGTGATATTCCTGCTGTTACATTTCCACCTGTAATAATGTTATCACTAATTACCAGGCCGGTACTGGTGCCTGCCAGATAGATGGTCGCGCTGGTCGACGTATCTCCTGCTGTTAGCGTGTTGCCGCTAATTGTACCACCACCAGATGTGGGTTCAAACCCTATTTGTCCTACAGATATTTCATTAAATAGAAAATTACATGACTGGCTTATCAGGGCCTGATCGGTGGTTGTTATAATCCTATTATTGATAAAATGCGAGAGTATACCATCTACCGATATGGATGTGTATAGGCTGCCAGATGCCGATGTGGAGTTAAATTCGTTGTCTACCACCATACATCGCCCTGCGACAGACAATAATGGACCTGTGTGGCTTATTATTTTATTTCTATTGCAGTATAACCTAGAATTTGTTGTGCTAAAATATATTGCATATCCAGCACTTACAAATGATGTGGTGGAGCCTGTAAATTTGTTATCTAATACATTGATAGCTCTTACAAAAAGACCAGTTTGAGTAATTGCAACTATATTTTTATTTGCAGCTGCAGTTATTGATGTGAAAGTGTTACTTGTTAATCGTAAATCACCAGCTAGATCGCTGACTTTAAATGCCGAGTCTGCTAAACTGGCCCCTTGTTGCTGGTCGAATGTATTGTTAGAAATAGTGCAATCTGATGTTAAGCTTCCGAGATCTATGTAAGATGTGTGGCCAGTACTAAATATACACCTATCTACCACCATTCTCTTAGCTCTAACTGCCACAATACCCTTCTTGCAGTTAGAGAAGTTGCAATCTAAAATGTGTAAATCTTGGGTATTTACAGCTGTAGATGCAATATCTATGCCGGTCTCAAAGTTAACAAAACTACAGTTTGTCACTTTAACAAATTGAGTGGTTGATGTACTGTCTATTTTTATACCTGTTTGACCAGACGACCATGAACCAGTTGAGCCTAACCGTGTTAGTGTTAAATTCTGTAAGGTAGTGTTTGAATTACTGCCTGTAATATCAATTACTACTACCAGACTGGCGTTAGGCGTAGTGATATCGAATCCACTCACTGTGCAGTCTGACTCAGATATGGCTATACCAGGTGTATCAGTACCGTCCAGAGTGAGTGTGCTGCGCCCGTCATGACCAACAAGCGATGCTCCTGCACCTGATAGTGCTATAGAAGTTACGGTTATATTTGAATTAAATTCTGCTAGTGCGCCAGCGCCTTCAGTTAAAGTTCCATCTAAATCTGTGTCGCCAAGAACATATAGGCGAGAATTCTCACCCATCACTACAGAGGTTCCTGTGAAGTCGCCATTAACTATAAGACTTGAGCTTGCTCCCAGTGTTATAGTTGCAGTAGATGTTAGATCGCCTAGTATTTTAAACTGAGAATTGGCAGGTATCGTTGTAGCACTTGAAATCGTTATGTCACTAGTACATACCAGTTCTGATGGTGACTGTGAGAGGTGCAGTGAGGCTGCTGCCAATGAACTGTAGGTGCCACGATACACGCTATCTTGGTTTATTGTAGGTAGATATTTATAACCTATCTCGTTCACCATTATCCTGGCATCTGTTACCGTGGTTATTGAGCCTCCAGATGTCACTATCTGACACAAAGGCGTGTATTTGGCAGAATTTACCAAATCTAGGATTGAAAATCCGGCCAGTGAATTGCTATAGATATCTATAGAACCATTCCGATCTAGTACTAGATTCCAGGTACCTGTTGCAGTAGCTTTATTGAAAATGCTTATTGTTTGGGTAGGGACTTCCAATACCCGCCCGCCTAACAATGCAGAGCCGCCAATTAAGCTAATCGTGGTAGATGATGCTGCGGAAGCAGATAGTCCCTTGATTATTCCAGAGCCTATCGACAGTCCAATGAGGCCGCCAATAAGATCTTGCTTTAAATCTTGTGAAATCTGTCCTACACCTATTGTGTTTACAGGTGTAGTACAATATGGTATGTCTATAATAAGACCGCCGTTATAATATGTATTGCCTAGCTTAATTCGCTGGTCTGCGGTAGTATTGGCAGTTAATGTGGCGGTACTTGTAATAGATGATAGCGACGTGTCCTTTACTAGGCAACGTATATAATGTATACGATCTGCGGCATAAACATCTACTTCCCCTATAAACCCAGAGTCAAAGTAGGTGGTGGGGCCAGCTACGGCATCTACTGTCAGTTGTATTGCATTTGGTGTACCTGTAGTCAGAGTTAGTAGTGCAGCACCGCTTAAACCTGGCGATACTTCTACAATAGATATACCAGATATGGGTGATAGCGATACATCATATCTAGTTACAGCATATGTATAGCCGTCCTGATCCATCTCTAGATCCACGCATCGCGGATTTGAAGATGTGCCTAGGTTCACTATGTCTTCATAAATTACGTAACTAAATGTTCCTGCTGGTATTGATGTTACTAGAGTTATTTCTTGTGATGGGTTTGCGCCCACTGAAGATATTATGTAGGTGCCTGCGGCGCTGGATGTCGTGTGGCTATATATATGTAGTAGCTGACCGGCGGTTAATCCAAGTCCGCCAGATCCTGTAATCTCACCTAGATCTATGGTAGAAGAGCTTATACCTAGTGTTATTTCACCGGTAATTATCTCTCTAAGATCTTCTATCTGATATCCATTAATATACGCTCTTGCTCCAGATGTATATGGAATTACCTCTCCCTCTATATCCGAGAACCCCAAAGCTGATACTGCTGAGTTTAATCCTGGCTCTATTATAGAAAATGAACAATCTGAACGGGCTATATTGTGCTGAATAATAATTTGCCCATCATCTGATTCAAATGCCTGTAATGGTATTGCATTTGAAGTGTTAGCAAACGCGGCATTTAGTGCGTCGACTACGCCTTTTGCCGGATATCTTCCATTTAATTCTGGATATGCCGCTGTGTGTAACCCAGTAACACTGAGCGTACGTGTGCTGGTGCCGCTCGTCACCGAGAAGTCGATATTAGAGGCAGATGCACTTAGACCAAGTGGGTTAAAATTACGGCTTATAGCGGCAGCTGAATTTATATGCCCTATCTTTACACGATCCGAGCCTGTTGATGGTTGAAATCTAGATATACGTAACGCACCAATACCTGATTTTACCTGACCATCATACAATGTGTAGCCATCCGAGACTATCCCATTGCCATGTGCTTCGTCATTATGCCTACGACGATCAGCTTGAAAGGCGGTGTCGACCTCGCGTATGGCCTCCTGAACATTTATGGCAGTAAATGGACCGTCTGGATCTGGTATATAGCTGATAGCTGACGCCGGGTGCTGGTCAGTGGATAGCGGATCTACATGTGTTTGTAAAGAGTTATTAAGGAAATCAATTGCGCTGTCTACTGTGGAGTATTCTGCATAACCATCTATTCCGCCAGGTATATCTATCTGATCAGCGTGATGCCTCAGTGAGGAGCCGCTGGTGTGGCTAGCCAGCGATGCAGTAAGTGTATTATATAGAGACTGCAATACCGAGATATCGATATCGTTTGATGATATCTGATTTTGCAATGACTGTGTAGTGTAGTCCAGATCTAGCTTAGACTCTTCTATGGCGGCTGAATCGCTGACCATTGAATTTGTAATAGGCAGGGCTATGAGACCGCTGGCTACCAGTGCCGCAGACTTAAAAGTTCCATCTGAATTCAATATAGCATCAAGTCGAGACACTAGATCAGCTGCAGAGCCTTGTGGATTTCTACCTATCGCTCTTTCAATGGCAAAGATGGCCTCTCTAAGACCATTTATAACCTCAGCAGTGATTTCTGAGGAATTATCGGCAACTGGTGGTAATTCAGCGTTAGTATCTAGCTGTCCTGGGTACTTTATCAAGTTAACAACCTTAATTAGTTAAGTAGAATATAGCGTCGACATACATATTCCATTGATTAGCTAAATTATTAGAAGGAGTAGATACGCTTATTCCTAGTGATAAGTTTGTATCTAGTAATGGTTTCAGTAGGTTATAGCTGAGCCCTATTCCTAGTTCTGTGGCTTCCCAGTCAGGCTTTACCTGTATATTGGCGCCTATATTGGCATAGTCTAGAAAATGACCTACATTTACCAACTCGGCACCTACTAGGAATTTTGGTTGTAATTCCTGACCTACAGATGCACCGGCTATTAACTTCGGGTGCCATATATCATTAATGTTCTTGGTAATCTGATCAGATTCATATTCAAACTGGCTATCTATTAATGTAGATTTAGAGTCTGGTATTTCTGTTATGGCGCCAGATTTGTCGCGGTGCACCTCTCTAAGCTCTACTTTCCTAAGCTGTACGGTGCCATCGGCATTTTTAAACACCAATCCCTTTAGTCTAAAGTTTTGAGTATAGGTGAATAGCTCGTCTCCTGGCACATATATATTTGAATCTACTAGGTGAAATCGGTGTAAATTATCGGTCCATACGTATTCTATGGCGTCTTTTTTAGACGTTGTCTGTACCGTTCCTGTGGTAGCTACGCCATCTACTTGGAATACAGAGGAGTCACGACTCCTAAGTACTAGTTTTTCTTCCTTTATTATTTTAACTACAGGTGGTGGCAGAGAGTCTAGTTCTGAGCGATATTTCTTGGCCAGATCATCAGCTGCAATTAAGTTCGACTGTGATATTCCTAATTTGGCATTTAGCTCTATTATCTGTTTAGAGTGTATTTGTTGCTGATGCTGGATCGAATATACCAGCACAATTATAGCCACGCACATTATTACTATGGCTACTGTTTTTAGCTTTTCTATCATAACTACCTTATTCTGCTGTTGGATCTTCTTTAGATCTCTTCCTAGATGAATCTGCCAATTCTGGATCTGACATTCCAAATTTAGCAAAAACCTGTTTTTGCATTACATTTAAACCACAATAAATACCAAAAATACCTATCATAAGACTAGTGTATTCCGATCCGGTCATGAGTGTTATGGTGGTGCCAGATACTAAATTTACTATCATTGGCACCCACATAAGTAGATTTGACATAACCAGTATGAGAATAGCCATAAAAAATTTGCTGCTAGACATTTTAAATTTAATTGATTTCATAATCCATTCCTCATATGGCATCAGGTGCTACAACATCTACAGGATAGGTATAGAGCACATGTGTCTTGTCTAATTTTCTTACATTTAACGACTGCTTTCCGTCATCGCCAAACAGTAGCCTGTTTCGTTCGACATCTAATACTTCGTATCTAAACTCTTCTTGCGGAATCTCGCCTGCTACAAATGGCAGATACCTTATCACGACATCTCGCTTCTTAATTGTTGGTAATGAGGGTAACCATAGTGTTAGTTGATCTACCTGAGATAAGCCTCTGCCGCCCATCATAGGCAAATCATTTTTATATGGAGATACTCTCATAGCAATCATTCCATTGGGATTTTGTATATTTGGACGATATAGGCGGTCACTTACATAGCGATCATAACCACCGTAAATCCTCGTGCCATAGCATATGGCGCACCTTTCGTTTGCGTGTTCGCCATGTAGGGAATATCTGGGGCATTGAGCGCCGGTGGTTTTTTCCCTTAATAGAATAAATGGTTCACCTGTAAGTGCTAACAGAGTCTCCTCTCGCCTTAGAGTTGCTTCGGTTAGCCTAACGCCGCCACCAAAGCCGTCTTCCCTGCCGCCTATATAAGTGCCACATAAATTACCGCTATATAGATTTACCAGTGTGGTTGTGTTGGCCCTATAGGTGCCACAAAATTGATCTTGTGAAGGGAAATCTGAATTTTCAGACTCGAAGTCAGAGTGGTCCTCATGTAAGTCATCTTCGTTCCAAGCTCGATAGCCATCTTCATCCTGCATATCAGGATCTGTTCCAGGCGGAAGCCATGGCTGCTCGTCACCCCAAGTAGGGGTCACAAATTGAAAGCTAGAATTTAAGTCTTCAAAACCTTTGTATTGCTTTACTGTAGCGCCACTGTCGTGTGATGCTGCCTCTCCCAAACCAAAGGAATCTCTAGAAGAAATGATAAATGTAGTAGATGTTTTTGAACCATATGTAAGCAGCTCATCATCAACTTTCAGATAACCAGCCGATAGGAATCCAGCGGTGGAGTCTACCGCCAGTGGTGCTAGTGAATCAGAAGAGTAATCATCTGTAAGGACAGATTCTGGATATCTATAGAAATCTGTAGATATTTCTTCAAAGCTCGCCAGGTCTATGTCCGCTGGGAAATAGGTGGCCCTTACGCCAAAGTAGTATCCATCGCCACTTTTTAACTCGGTAACATTTGCATTTAAAGATTCAGTAATACCTATAGGTGATCCGAATAACTGATCCAGACTGGTATTGGCGTATACGTTGTAGTAGGTGGTACTCATGCCGCTCGGAGTAGTTGCTGGCAACCATGATACTTTAACTACCGAGCCCAAACCTAGGTTTTCAGCATATTGTGCCCCTGGCCTGAGTGGGTCTGACCATACCGGCTCTGCTGTGATGCAGTCGCTTATTTGCTGAAAAAGTACGCTATTTCCTTCTTCAAAGCCTTTGTAAAGTGATATTGTCGTACCTGCATCATATGTGTATCCGTCATTGCAGTTGAATGGATCCCAATCAGCTATCTGGAAACCATTTACTGCTATGGAGCTATATAATACTATATTATCTCCGATTTGGAGATAACCATCCGTAAGTGGGTAACCGGAAGTATCGTCCACTTCCAGTATAGGTGTTTCGGTTATAGTGCTAAATTCTGATAGACTTACTAGTGAATCTGGGTATATTCTGGCGGTGTCGTTCAGATCCATATTACCTAGGGTATCTAGGTCTTCGGCTATACCCAGGCGTGAGGCTCTAACTCCAAAATAATACCCGTCTGGCGCAACGCTAAATGGTATTTGCGCTGTAAGACGATCGTGTGCAAATCCCTGTGGATGGTCAAAAAGCGTGATAGGATCATCGGACCAGTACAGATTATAATACACGGGCGAGGGCGCAGTAGCTGCACCCCAGCTGATCGTGGTTTGCTGTAACACCGTATCGGCGGTTGCTGTGAGTAATCCTGAGCGATTAGGGTTATTCCATTTAGGAGCTGGCAAAGAACAGACCATGATTAACTCCTTAGAAATTCTTCCTTAACTCGGCGCTCGGTTCCTTTAATCTCGTGAAAGTCCAGTAGTTCTTTTAGGTACTGCTGGGCTTCCCTTTCATTTTTATAAGCTTTTATGAACCTAATTTGTTCCCTAAAAGCCTCTAGTTCAAGTGGGTTGTCTAGGTAGTGGGTGAATTTACGGTCTTTAAGCTTATCTACTCGACCAGTCATAAACTGCAATACATGAGTTAATTCGTGTACCAAATAGTGTAGATCGTCTACTATGTTGCCGTCTTCTAGAAATTTACGATTTACTTTAATGCCCGCTTTGTTAGCTTTAGCGCTGACATCCATGGGGGCAAATTCTATTCCTATCTGATGGATGTATTCTGGGTCTATCTCAAAACGATTAAATAGAGCACATACTTGCTCGTGCTCCTTAAGTAGATTAATAATCTGCTCGATAAGCTTAGATTGCTGGTCTTTATCAAGGTGTATTGACATGAGTTCGTTTAGCTCTAACGCGCTCTCGTATTTTTTCTAAGTCGCAAATGTCGATGTTTTCTGGGTTGAATTTGGCTGCACTACAATCTAATGAGCCTAATTTGTCTAATTTTCGTTTGATTTGCTTGTTTTTGCGTTTTACACCAGTAAGGATTTCTTCAGTTAGAGCCATTGTCGTCTCCATCTATAGGTGATTGATCTGCTTTACGAGAACTGAGTTGCTCTATAAGGCGATCAAGTGTAGACAGTGTATTTGATGCTAACTCATTATATTCTGAAGCTAGTGATTTTAGGTCTTCTATGCGCTTTTCATTAAGCCCCATTATAGCATGATTGTACTTCTCGTTTAGTTCGCCTAGGGCTTGTACGTGCTTTTCGTGTACCTTTTTGATGTACTCTATGTGGTCTGGTTCAGACTTTTTAGCTTTTTTAGGTACTTTATTCTGGACAAAAATATAGGCAGCTGCAGCCCAACCGGCCACAGTGGTTACTATAAGCATGCCTGTAGGGCCTTTAGACCAAAGGACCTCTACTACCTTAGATATAATGTCGGTTAGAATTTCAGGCATTTATCCCCTCAGAGTGCAAAGCCATAGCCAGTTCTGGTGCCGCCACCAGTAAAATACAGGTTTTTGATGAAACCTAGGTTCGTAAATTGATAGGTTCCCGCTGTCATGGGCATGAAATTGGTGCCGTCTAGGCTCATATTGTTCGTACCGCTGAAAGTTATCAGGAGGCCTGATACAGGACGTGAAAATACGTGATCCTCAGTACCAGTAGATACAAAATATTGCACAGTTTTATTGGCTGTCGTCTCAGACATAGATACCTCGCTATCGGTTCTTAGTTAATATTAGTAGCGTCGGCGTAACGAAAAGCCCAGCCACGGTGTGATGCTTGAATACCTCGTGTACAATCTCTTACTCCAGAAATCGAAAGTCCCCAGCGCTCTACAGCCTCAGGTACCCCGGTAAGGTGATATTCCTCACCTGTTGCGAGGTTGGTAGCTATTATAGGACGTCGGCGTTTTAGGTTGGGTTTTCCCTTTTTATTACTATTTCTTTGTGAATTTGCCTCTAGTGTCCATCCGTGTGCCTTGGCTAGTATCGCTCGCTTTCGCTCCATCCATACGGTAGCATCTCGATAAATGTAGTCGTGGAGGGCCGCTGCTGCACGGTTGCCGCCATAATTGAGGGAGTAAATTCCGGTGTGTAATTTAATCTTTTTTTGCTTTTTAGAACCATTTATGCTTAGTTTTTCATCTAGTACTTGCTCTACTTGCTCTAGAAATTCTTTAGTGCCACAAATGTTAGTATAAACTTGTTTTATAGTTCTATTTACTCTAGGTTTTACTATCCATACTCCGCCATCTCCATCGAAATACCCTCGCAGGAAGTGGTGGAAAAGTTGATGCTGTGGTAGCCACTCGGGCATTTGATAGGTAAGGCTTTTGCGAGGAGTTAAGCCGAAGCGACTAAGATCGTCGAATATTTGATCTGAAGAGATTTCTAGATGAGTTCTGGATAGTTGTCCTCCATATTTATCGCACTGTTTTGTATAGTAATCCGAGATGTCAGATGCATATTCTATTGCTCTGGCGAACTTCCGTACCTCTTCACCATCGGCAGCCGCTAGTGTGAACTGCACTTGTTTATACTTTCCATCTTTTAATTTTAAGCAGCCATCTGCAGCTAAAAATCCAGCATAGTAAAAGCTCAGTTCATTATCTACTGAGAAAAACGCTTCATTGCAGGCGATCTTAGACATTCTATTAGCGACTAATAACTCCTGTGGTATATAAGCCCTGAGTCCCTCTCCTGAAATGCCATAAAATTCGCCCAATTTTTGTAGTGAATTCAATTCTTTGTATTTTTTAATAATCTCAGACTTATCTATTGTTTTTAACTTTACAATACTATCAGCTTTGGGCCCAGAGCTTATGTTGTGCTTTTTAAGATTCCAGTAGACTGTCTGATATTTTATCCCTTCAGCCTCTGCAATTGCTTTTGCAGATCCATGTAAATCTTTTAGGTTTTGCCAATATTCGCGATTTTTTTTCATATGTACGTCCTTTCGACGCCTTGGCGGCGGTCGTAAGGTATGTGTACAACTTTTCATAAAATTTGTGGCTACTTACTAGTACTGAGTCACAATATTGTCTTCTCTTTAAGCCAGCGAAGGCGCTGAGTCGCAGGCTGCCGCGCAAACAATGATCCCCCGCTCATCCCGAGAGGCGCAGGACGCATGTTACGCTTGGCTTCTTTCATTTTGTTCCGATAATCTGATAGCTGTGTATTAAACATGCTAGAAATGGTGCTACTGACTGGCGGTGGTTGTATGGTGGCGCCATTATCATTGATCGTGTATTCACGACCTGCTTCCAGTATAGCTTGTCCTGACCAGGCAGCCAACATAGCGCCTTGTGTTAAAATATCGGCGAAAAGCGTACGGGTAAGTGAGTCATCGAAAGTAAAGCCAGTGATGGTAGGAGTTAGGTTAAACTCTGATAATGCTATATTAAGGAATTGTAGTAGGTCATCATTGGAGAATAGGTCACACTTAGAGCCATCCGGTTTAAATCCGGTGGACCTGAGTCTTGACTTAAGTAATTTAAGTAGAAAGTTGATGTTAGCCTTTGCATTTTGGCTATAATCAGTAAGTGAAGGCCATGGATCGTCGCCTATCTCGATAGCTGGATCAACTACAGACGGACCTGTAGCTGTTATAGTGCCTATGGATGATACTAAAAAATTGAAGGCGGCGTTGATTTGGTAGCCGTCTACCGCACCGGTCCACGTATCTGACCAGGTGCCTGAGGTATAACCGTCTGGAACATCGAATTCCAGGCGATATTTGCCTACGCCTATCCAGTCTACCCCGGTAGCAGAAGTTGCTCGTACGGTGGTGCCGTCTTCATCTATAATTGATACTGTAGGTGTAGAGTCACTATCTTTGGGGTTTCCTAATATGTCAGCAAAAGCTACTTCTAATACTATAGTTTCCCCTACTGGAGTTCCGTCTCTATTATAGGTATAGCGTGGCATAAGTCTCCTCGTGGACTACCTATGCTTTTAGGAAATATTAGTAGCTAGTCTAGGTCTATATATCTGGACTTTGGTGTGGTTGGTACTGGTAATTCCGTGTCGATTTCTTGTTCGGTAGGTAATTCTGGCTCTGAGAAGCCGTCTGCATAGTCTTCGAACTTAGATAGATCTGAGGTTCCTACCAATTCTTCCATGTACTGTTTTTTCTTGGGATCAATCATCAATCCAGTTTTTACTCTAGAAGGAATTGGTTTAAGACATTCCTTGATTTTGTTATCTATTACAGTGTATTTGCCTGGTAATGATTTTGCTACTTTGTTAGCTTTAAGAGCTTTACTGAGCGAGCCTATTTGCTCAGATTCATGTATTTGCTCCACGGTTAAACGGGGGTTTAGCCTGATTATACTATCAGTAACCCCTGATTTTAATACTACCGAAAGATCCGATAGTATTAGGTCATACTTAGTTTTATTGGTGTAGTAAGTCACTCTTCTGGTTCAACACGCACATTTACGGCCATTGGCCCTTTGTGGTTTGAGCCAACTTCGAATGAAACTCTTTGGTCTGGTTCTAGCTTTTTATAGCCTTCCATAGCTATTTGTGAAAAGTGCACAAATAGATCTGACCTGTACCCCGATTCTTCTGTTGAGATGAATCCAAAACCTTGCTTAAAAAATACTACTTTACCGAATTTTCTTGCCACTTACAACTCCTCACTCGCTAACTTGAGCGGTGTTTAACTTTGAAAGATCTACTATAAGTTTAATCTGTGACTCTAGTGAGCCTGATAGCTTTAGGAAATCTACTTCTTTTTGCTTAAGAGCGTTGGTTAGCTCTTCTCTTTCTTTGCTATTAGATTTAATAGCTGAATCTGTTGCCAATAACTGCTCTTTAATTGCCTTTTCTGTGTCTGAAAGCGTTTCTTTCTTTAAAAAGTCGTTTACTATATCTAATTCTGACATTTACTACTCCTATTTATGGGGCTGTTGCTACATATGCATTAAATAAATCAACAAATCCCGCTCTGGTACCTGCTAGGTTTGCATTTGTCATTGCAAATCCATTTGTTCTTGTGGCTCCCCATGGTACAAAATTGCCTGCCGATGAAGAGATGGTTGTGTCAAGTATGGTTGACCAAGAACCGCTTCCCAGTGTAGTTTCTCTCTCACATATTATTCTATCACCGCCTGCTCCAAGCGGATATACACTCATTCTCAGCCGATACCATGTGGCCAGTGATGCATCCTGTATATCTGTAAAAACACCAGGTGACCCAAATCTTATTTTTAAAGATGAACCATTACCACCTATCCCTAGTCTATAGCACGACATATTTACTGTACCATTGCTAGGTGCGCCACTTTGCTTCGCTAGTAACCAGAGCCCTGCCGGTGATACATTGTTTGTTGCAGTCTCTAATCTCATGCATGCTTCTAGTCTTATTGCTCTTGTATTTGGCACATTTATAAATGCACCTGACGAATATGCGTCCGCTAATCTAAGATAGCTATAATCTGACTGTGTACTTCCAGTTACTGCCATTCTTCTACAATATACCCCACCAATTGTTAGTGGAGATGACAGTGATGAATTGAGCTGAACTGATTCAGTTCCAGATGTTTGAGTAAATGTCCAATCAGCGTATGCCACGTATTACCTCAAGTGCCTGGCCAGCCCTCAGCGTTTTCAAAACTCTCGTTTTCGCTTGCGATTGGCGATGAAAATCCGGTATATGTTTCTGGATAATTTATATTCTGTATAGTGCCTGGCCATCCGTCAGAATATTCAAAACTATCGTTTTGCTGGCCAGTTGGAGACCTGAAGCCAGAGTAATTTAATGGGTACCCTATTATCTGCGGCAGTGCGAATGTGCCTATTCCGAATGCATATGATGGCATATTATAGTATTTTGTTTTGAATCATTTAAGTATATTCATTGTGTTTTATTCAATAAAAATACCCGTATCTGGCCGGTCGTTCACTGACTTCTTAAGTTATACATCATTATTTTGACTTCAGATCTAAAATTTCTTTTTTTATCTGATAAATTGTTTTTATAGCTTCCTGTAGAGCTGCAACAACAAGTGGCAACATTTTACTATGGTCTATTTGCTGGGGAATGATATTACCTTCATCATCAATTTCATCCTTTTTGCCTGTTACTGCAGATGATATTATCTCTTGAACTTCATGAGCAATAAACCCTTCTTTTGCATGACCTGGTTTACTTTTAAACTCATACACTAGCGGCCTTAGCTCCATTAATCTATCTATAGGTCGTTCTATAGATCCAATCTCATTTTTCAATCTATAGTCTGATGTTGTATTATAGAGAATTGACACTCCGCCAACCGCATCTTGTGATACAGAACCAAGCGAAACTCCATTTGAGAAGAATTCAATATATTTTTGGTTAGCCGTATCAATACTATGGCCTATTCGCATAACTGGTAGATTTGTTAGCGAATTAAATGTTACGCCTGGATCTGGGGCTGTGATCGTAGCTGTGCCGAAGCGACAACTAAATACGTTTGCATCACCAAAAACTATCTGGTCGCTTGTAGAACTAGATGCTGGTTCAGCATTAAAACCAATGCAGGTTACGTTGCTACCTGTAAATGAGCCAGAAGATAGTGCGCCATTACCAAATGCTGTATTATTTGCACCTGAAGTTATTGCTGAGCCTGAATTATACCCAAAACCCGAGCATCCCGTTGCTGAAGTAACCGACGAGCCGCTTAGATAACCAGCGAAAATACTTGTACCATCCGCACCTGCAGCTGGTGTATTTATATCGATTATATTTATTACGCGCCATCTAGATGCACTATTATCATATCGTAGATTTACAGTTCCATTTGGTGGTATTATAAGTATAAAACCTGTTGGTGTAATAATGCGATTTGCAGCAGATGATGATGTTGATTGATGAGATAGCGCAAATGAAAATGATCCTGAATTTATCATTTGAATCTGCCTACCATCTGCGCCGTTCGCTAAACCTGTAATTACTACCTCAGTAGAAGATGCAATTCTAAAAAGGCTGCCTGTACCTGGATTGTAATCATTTTGATCTGAATTCAATGTTGATGGTGTTGTTGCTGCTGTGCTGAACGGAGAACTGCTGTCTAGCGATAATCCGCCTGTACTACCTACAGTAATGCCATTTGCATAAACTGAACCAAATGGGAATGATGATGTACCAATCTCGCCGTGACCAGCTGTGTTGGGAAAAATATCATAATCCCCTTGCATCCGTAAATTGCCGCCGTCTAAGAATTTCCAAGTTGAGGTACCATTATCCTGTAGATCCAGTATTGCATCTGTCGATGAACCGTTACTCAATGTGGTTTGGCCTTCTTGGACCCAGAGAGTGTATCGGTTAGTGGCTGTGAAGTCAGGTCCGGAAACTGTAGGAGCACCTTCAATTGCCAGTGTGGCTGCTGTGCCTATAGTCCCAGTATCGCCCGAGTGTGAGCGTTTCTTGATTAGAAAATCACGTTGTGTGGTGATACCTCCAGGTGCGTGATTCATTGTTGATGAGAAGTCAAATAGTACTGTACTTACTTCCGTTCCAGTGGTTTGGTTGGTATGAGCTGGCGCAGTAAGAGTAAATGCCACGTTGGCACCAGAAGAGGCAGCAGCTCCCGCAACGATGAGATTTGAAGCATCAAAAGTTAGACCAGAATATGATGTCTGTGACGAAGTTCCATTCCAGACGGCCAGGCGGCTAGGTGCCCCTGTGCCACTGACAGTACCTGTTGCCCAACTTAGGTTTCCATAGCCATCGTTTGTTAGTACAGTGGACTCTTCACCCTGTGTATCTGGGAATGATATTTCAACATCATTTATTTTAGTTATATTTCCATAACCATCAACTACAAACCCGCTTGATCCAACTGTCAGACTGCCTGTAGTTACAGATAAATTTGTAGTCGATAGCGTTTCTGTAGATACGTTGAATGTAAGCGAATCTGAACGAGATTGTGTATTCCCGCCGGTCGCATTTTTTACTATTATTCCTGGAATATGAGACATTTAATTACCCTTAGACTATATAATCCACCATTCAGTACCGTCTGATTTTATGCGTATAGATGCGTACTGGACACTAAGGACATATGTATTTGATCCATCTATGGTTTCTGTCGAATTCCCCTGAACTGTTATAGTGTTGGCTGTAGAATCTCGTTTTTTTATTAAATATTCTCGTCCTGAGCAGCCAGCTACTGCCGGTAGTGTTATTGTAAATGAACCTGACGTTGCATTTCCTATGACAACGTTATGTGTCGTATTTAGCGTTGTATTACTTGAAATTGCAGTAATGGGTGTACTTATAGCTGTCGCCAGATGCACAGGTGATGTTGGACTTGTAGTGCCGAAACCAAAGCTGTATCCATCGTAGTAGCCAGGTGTAGAACCATCTGCGGCATCGACACTGGCCGAACCAGTCCAGTATGCCAAATATGATGTTGTACCAGTACCAACTGGAGTCGATGGTGCATTTTCGTAAGACCATGCTGCAACTACATCAGCATCTGTAGTGCCATATGCTGTTATTGAAAGTATCGCTGTGTCTGCTGCTGCGTGAGTTGTGGGTATAGGCGTAAGCCAGTTCCATGTTCCTGGAAAAATAAGCACTTGTGATGCGGACGCATGACCTATAACTCGAAGCACTAGGCTACGTCCGGATGCCAAGTTAGATGTTGTAAATGTAGTTGTTCCACTTAAGGTGAGTGTTGCATTTACTGCCAATGAGGGCGCTAGGCTTAAGGTTACAGATGTTCCGCTCAAAGTCCTAACTGGTATATTATTGGTTAATATCAATTCATCTACTGAACCTGTGGGCTGCATATAGTGCAAATATCCGTCACTGGATGATGCCCAAACTTTACCATAGGATGCTGTTGATGTGGGTGCTGCCGCTGTTCTGGTTGCAATTACGCCTGTAGACTCTATAGTTAAAAGCCTAACTGTAGCTGTAAATGCAGCACCGGCGGCTCTTCTTGCTACAGAGAATGTATCTGATAACGAAAACCCTGTGGCTGGACCCGAAGATGCGTCAAAGCCACCAACATCTAGCATCCATGATTGGAGACCAGTGTTGGACTGTGCCTGTGCTGCGGTGGTATTGGCACCTACGAGAATTCCGTTGAATGTTGATGAAACACCGCCGTTGGCTATAATTGCAGAATCTCTAGTGCCTCCATTATTAAGAATTAGAACGCCATTGTTGCCCGTGCCATTAGACGCGCGGATGTTGCCGAGGACCGTGAGCTTTTCGGGCACCGCAGTCGCCGAGAAGTTACCAATACCGACGTTGCCGATGGTGCGGCCGGAGCCGTCACCGTCAATACGCATGCGTTCGATTGTCG